>Ga0154020_10000102_pt1 | contig 91348 bp, 69 predicted proteins | sample Klosneuvirus_201_FD_109709 | JGI IMG/M metagenome (GOLD analysis project Ga0154020, IMG submission 109709) | Active sludge microbial communities from wastewater, Klosterneuburg, Austria - Klosneuvirus_20160825_MG | ecosystem: Engineered > WWTP > Aerobic digester > Activated sludge | place...
GGCATCGGCGCGGCGCTGGAGGAGCGCGTCCCACTCCTTGATGAGGATTTCGGCGAGCGCGCCGTAGTCGGCTGCGCCTGGGGCGTCGGGGGCGTAGTCGAAAATGGTCTTGCCGAAGCTTGGGCACTCGGCGAGCTTGATGTTGCGGCGGATGGCGGGGCGGAGGACGCGGGCGAAGCGCCAGGGGCTTTCCTGGGCGCGTGCGGCCTCGAAGAAGGCTTCGAGGTCCCCCACCACCTCGCGGGTGTGGGTGCTGGAGGGGTCGTGCATGCAGAGGACGATGCCGGTGACGCGGAGTCGCGGGTTGACGCCCTTGGAGATGAGGCGCACGGTTTCGAGGAGTTTGCCCACGCCCTGGAGCGCGAGGAAGTGCGCCTGCATGGGGATGATGACCTCGCGGGCCGCGGTGAGGGCATTGACGGTGAGCAGGCCCAGCGAGGGTGGGCAGTCGAGAAGGATGAACTCGTAGGTCTCGCCTAGGGAGGCGAGGGCACGCTCGAGCCTGCGCTGGCGGTCGGGCGCGTCGGCGAGTTCGGTCTCTGCGGCGGCAAGGTCGGTCTGTGCGGGGAGCACGTGCAGCATGTCCGAGACGGGGCGAATGGCGGCCCGCACGTCGGCGTTCGGGTCGATCAGCACGTCATAGACGGATGAGGTGAGGGTGTCGGCGTCGACGCCAAGGTGCAGCGAGGCGTGCGCCTGCGGGTCGAGGTCGACGACGAGGGTCCTTCGGCCCGCCCGGGCGATGGCCGCGGCGAGGTTGACCGTGGTGGTGGTTTTTCCCACGCCGCCCTTCTGGTTCATGAGGGCGATCAACCGCACCGGCTTGGTCGAATCCTCGGGCATGGTCGACTATAGGGGCGGGGCGTGGGCGTATGGCCCGGCGCTGCGGGGCTCAGGCCTTGGAGGCGGCGCCGCCCGCGGATTCCGCGGGGGTGGGCGAGGGGGTGCTGGGCTCTGCGGCGAGAGGGGCGACGAGGCCAGCGGCGACCTTGGCCTCCCGCGCGGCCATCTGGGCCTCGAGCGCCCGCTTGCGCGAGAGCTTGATGGCGGTAACCCCGATGTACGAGGCGATGAGCAGAGCGAGGAAGTAGATGCCCCGGGCGCGGATGAGAGTGATGCTGGCCCCGAGGATCGCGAAGGTGGCCGCGATCCCGTAGAGCGCGAGCACGGCCCCCTTCACGCCCAGGGATCGCTTGAGCATGTGGTGGAGGTGCTGGTCGTCGGCGGCGGAGATGGGCTTGCCCTCGAGCTTTCGGCGGACGATGGCGAGCGTGGTGTCGATGATGGGGAGGGCGTAGATGATGAGGCCCGCGGCGACGAGGTGCGTCTTGCCCGTGTCGCCCAGCATCATGATGATGACGCATGTCATGAAGCCGAGCAGGAGCGAGCCCGCGTCACCGAGGAATATGGTCGCGGGGTTGAAGTTGTGAGGCAGGAAGCCCAGGCACGCCCCGAGAACGGCGAGGCAGAGGATGATGCGCTGGGCGTCGCGGGGGCCGTCGTCAGCGACGGCGAGTCCGAGTGCGACGACCAGGAGGCCGATGGCTGAGATGGCGGTGGTGCCGCTGAGCAGACCGTCAAGCCCGTCGATGAGGTTTGAGGCGTTGCAGAGGCCAAGGACACCGAGGGCGATGACGGCGGTTCCGACCCAGTAGATGACGTCGATGCCTATCGAGGAGGCGTTGCCGATCTCGAAGGGAAGGGGGATGTTGATGATGACGGTCTCGAAGCCGTTGACGAGGGTGGTCGCGATGCCCAGGGCCTTGAAGGTGGGGACGAGGACGCCGGCGGCGAGCTTGACACCGACGTCGCTGACGGCGAGGGCCGCGGCGGCGAAGAGCTGGCCGCCGATCTTGACGCGGGGGCTGATGCCCGTCACATCGTCGATCACGCCGACGAGCATGATGACGGTCATGCCCAGGACGACGGAGAGGGGCACGGGGAGGAGGCTGCCGTCCTCGTACTGGGCGAGGTGCTTGGAGGGGTGGTACTCGACGAGGCCGGTGAACTTGATGGAGAGGTAGCTGTAGAACACGCCGGCGAGGAGTCCGAGATAGACGGCGACACCCCCGAGGTAGGCGACGGGCTGGCGGTGGACCTTTCGCTCGTTGGGGCGGTCGATCACGCCGTGGGAGATGGCGAGGCGTCGCATGATGGGAGCGGCGAGACAGGCGACGCAGAACGAGACGACGAGGACACCGATGTAGCCCTCAAAGACGCCCAGGCGCGAGAGCATGGAGGGCTCGACCGCCGCGGGGGAGGGGGGCGTGGCCACCGGGGGTGTCTGCCAGGCCCAGGTCACGGGCGGCTCCTGTCCGCCTCATTGCGGAGTGAGGCGGCGACGTCGCGGATGGTCTGTTCGAGCGGAACGCGGGCCTGAAAGCCGATCGCCTCCCGCACACGAGTGAGGTCGGGCCGCCGCACGAGCAGGTCCTCGAAGCCCTGAGCATATGCGGCGGCGTAGGGGACGAGGGCAAGGTGTGAGGAAGACTCGGTGACGCGCAGAACAAGTTCGGCGAGCTCTCGGATGGTGATGGAGCGGTCGGAGCCCAGGTTGAGGACGCGTCCCGTGCACTCGGGGGAAGCGATGAGCGCGGGGAGCGCGCCGGCGACGTCTCGCACGTCGCAGAAACACCGGGACTGGGAGCCATCGCCATGGACCTGGAGGTCGGTGCCCCGGAGGGCGGCGGCAACGAAGCGGGGCAGGACCATGCCGTACTCACCAACCTGACGCGGACCCACGGTGTTGAAGAACCGGACCGCGACGACGGGGAGGTGGTGGGCGCGGTGGTAGGCGAGCGCGAGGTACTCGTCGATGGCCTTGGTCTGGGCGTATGACCAGCGGCTGACCGTGGTCGGGCCGTACTGCACATCGTCGTCTTCGCGGAAGGGGACCTTGGACGACTTGCCATACACCTCGGAACTGGAGGCGATCAGCGTTCGGGCCGGGCCGGCACCGGGTCCGGCACGGACCGCGAAGCGGAGGAGGGCGGCGGTCTGTTCGATGTTGGTCTCGATGGACCCGATGGGGTCGTCGATGACGAGCTTCACGCCGACGGCGGCGGCGAGGTGGTAGACCTCGTGGAACGTCTCTCCGGGCCCCAGGGCGGCGAGGGCGTGGTCGAGGTCTGCCTCGATGAAGCGGAGGTTCGGGTGGGAGGCGGGGAGGTTGGAGCGTCGGCCTGTCGAGAGGTTGTCGATGACGGTGACTGAGTCCCCGCGGGCGAGGAGGAGATCGGCGAGGTGCGAGCCGATGAACCCCGCGCCGCCGCTGATCAGCACGCGGGCGGGCGGGCGGCTGGTGTCGTGGTCCGGGTTTGCACCCTGCTGGTGAGGCAACTGGGGGCTCTGGCGCGGGGAGTCGGGGCTAGTCGTTGTGGTACTCGTGGGCGGTCTGGATGTTGCGCTTCATGTAGCCCCCGCTGGCGGACTGTACCCCGTTGACGACGATGCCAAGGAGGTCGCTGCGCGTGTCGGCGAGGTCGTTGCGGATGCGTGCGACCATGCCCCGCTTGTCGGCCATGGCGCGCACGACCAGGAGGCTGGCGTCCGCGCGGTGGGCGAGGGCCAGGGCATCACCGGCGACGACGGCGGGCGCGACATCGATAATGATGAGGTCGTACATCGCGCGGCACTGCGCGAGGAGCGCGCCCACGCCCTCGCCCGCGAGTCGCTCGAAGACGCGGTGCTCCTTGGAGCCGGCGGTGAGGACGTCGAGGTTCGGGGAGGAGCTGGCCTGGACCGCCTTGGCGAGCTCGGCCTGGTTGGCGAGCACGTCGGCGAGGCCGGGGGTCTCACCGAGCCCGAAGACGCGGTGGATGGAGGGGCGTCGGAAGTTGGCGTCGACAAGCAGAACCTTCTTGTCGGCCGCGGCGAACGCGAGGCCGAGGTTGGTCGCGATGGTGGTGGCACCGGCGGTGGGCATGCCGGACATCACAAGCAGGGTTCGGTGATCGCCGGGCTGCATGCGCTTGGAGACAACGCCCCGGATCTGGCGGAAGCTCTCGGCGACAACGCCCCGGGGCCGGTCGCGGAAGGCCGTCTCGACGGCACCCTGACCCGCGGGGTCCTCGGCGGCGTCGGGAACCCAGCCCGCCAGGCGGGCGCGGGGGATGATGGTGACGTCGGAGGGGCCCTTGACGCGCTGGTCGATCAGCTCGCGGATGAAGATCACGCCCGCGGTGAGCATGAGAAGAAGCACGGTGCCGCCCGGGACCATCATCTTGAGCTGCGGGAAGCTGAGCTGATTGGGTATTCGCTCCGGCTGGAGGAGTTCGACGCGGGTGATGTTGGCGAGCTGGGCGTTGGCGAGCAGACGCTGGAGGTCGGCGTTGAGTTCCGACCGTGCGCGGATGACACCCTGGAGCTTGTTCTCGAGGTCGTTGAGTTGGGACTGGGCCTTGGAAAGGTCGACGAGCGCGAGGTTTGCGTCGCGGTTGGACTGCTCGAGGGTCGCCTCCTGGGCCTTGAGCGCCTCGATGGACTTGCGGGACATGTCGAGCTGTGCGCCGAAGCGCTTCTTGAGCTCCTCGTCGCGCTTGGCGTTGAGGTTCTGCTCGACGGCCCGGATGTTCGCCTCGAGGGAGAGGTACTGACGGTGCTCCTTGCTGGTGCCAGCCTGGATAAGGGCCTGGAGGGAGTTCTGGAGGTTCTGGAGGTCGCGGCGGACATCGAGGACGACGGGGAGGGACTCGACTTCGTCGCGGAGGTCGTCGGTATAGGCGATGCCGCCGGGGTTCTGAAGCTCGGCCTCCATCTGGCGGAACATCGACTCGCGGGCGCGGAGGTTCTGGCGGACCTCGACAAGCCTGCCGAAGGTCTCGGCGGCCTCATTGCGTTTGGACTCGATGCGGTTGTCGATGGAGTCGAGGCTTCGGGTCTGGATCAGGTTTTCCTTCTGGGCGCCGAGGGTCGAGGCCTCGCGGTCTAGGTCTGCGAGCCGCGCGCGGAGGGCCGAGGTTGAGCCCTCCATGAAGATCCGGGAGGCGTCGTTGACCTGGGCCATGTACTTCTGGCGGACGGCGCCGACGACGGCGGTGGCGTCGACCTTGTCCTTCCACTTCATGGACAGTTCGAGGAGGTTCGTGCCACCGATCATGCGGGCGCTCACGTCGTCGCGAAGGTCGCGGACGGCGCGCGTGGAGTCGATGACGCCGTCCTTGGCATACGCGGAAAACCAGAGGGGTGCGGCGTTCTGGATGGCGGGGTCCTCGGCGACCTTCCGGAAGATGTCTTCGGAGGTCATGATCCGGACCTGCGTGAGCATGAACCGGTTCATTTCCTCGGCGCTGATGGGGTGGGAGTTGGGACGGGAGGCGTCATCGCTGGGCTGGCTGCACTGGAACAGGGCCGAGGACGACCAGACGGGCGCCACACGCTTCAGCACGAAGTGCATGCCCGCGCCGAGGATCGCGCCGAGGACAGCCGCGACGCCGAGCACCCATGCGTACTTGATGAGCAGTTTGACGGGGTCGATCGTGGAGGCGGCGGTGGGCGCGCCCGCCGGGGCGACCGACATGGGCCTGGTCTGCTGACCGGATGCGGCGCCGGGGATGGAAGTGATCGTGCTCATGGCTGCCTTCTGTGGTTCCGGCGGGGGTGCCCGCGTTCTGAAGCCCGCTGACTGGTGGCGGCCGACGATGCGCGGGCCGCCCCGGAGAGCGGGGTGCTTGCTGGTACTTTCGGTCCGATACCCGGGCCCTCTTTTGCCTGTTCCGAACGGACCCTGCTGTTCCTCACTGCTGGTGCTGGCTGCTGCTACTGGCTGCTGTTACTGGCCGACCATAGCCCTAACCCTATCAAACTCCGCCTTGGAGGCCGGATCGACCGACGTGTTGGGCTGACTGACGATGCTCTCGGCCATACGCAGGTAGTCCTGCGCCCGGTTCGTGAGACTCTGGCGTTCTTCCGGTGTGGGCGCCTGCTGCGAGAGCGCGAGAAGGGCCTCGGCGAGGTGGGAGAGCATGTGGACGCCGGTGCGGGCGGAGCGGATCCGGTTCTTGTCGATCGTTTCTGTGTAGATATCGACGGCCTCGGAGATTTTTCCGGACTTGAAGAGGGCGTACGCCAGCGTGTCGGCGATGTCGGCGTTCTCGGGGTCGGCCTCGCGGGCCTTCTGGGCGAAGGGGATGGCGTCGCCGGGGCGTTTGAGGTCGACGGCCGTGACATAGGCGACGTTGTTGTTGAGTTCGGGGTCGTTGGGGAAGGCGGCGAGGCCGTCGCGCCAGGCCTTTTCGGCGAGCTCGTGCCTGCCCTTCTCGTACTGCTTGGCTCCCATGAGGCGGTAGGAGAGGAGGCGGACGATGTCGGGACGTGCACCCTGGGCGAGCTTTGCAAGTTCCCTGATGCCGTCCTCGAAGGTGGGGTTGTCCTGGACGAGAAGGGCGGCGCGGAAGTGACCGAGCCAGTCGGCGGCACCGGCGACAGCGCCCTGGTTGATGGCGGCCTGAAGGAAGGCAACGTGCTGGGCGCGGTCGGGCTGGATGCGCTGCATGTCCTGGTGCCAAAGGACCATGAGCGATTCCTTGCTCGGGTCGAGCAGGCGGACGGCTTCGAGCACGGCCTTGTTGGCGTCGACCTTGCGGCTCTGCCCGGAGCGGATGCGGGCCATGGCCATGAGGAAGCCGGGGTTCTTGGAAACGCGGTCGTTGCCGATGGAGGTGATGACCTCCTCGGCGCGGCTGATGTTGGGGGACCGCGGATCGAGGAGTGCGTCGAGCGTGCGCTGGACAACCCCGTCGTTGGGATCCAGGGCCATGGCCTGCGTGAAGAAATCCTGCGCGATGGTGACTCGCCCACCGCCGAGGAAGAGGTTGCCCATCTGGATGTAAATGATCGGGTCGCGGGGCCGAGCCTTGATGACCTCTGCCACGGCGGACTGGGCTTCCTGGTCGCGGCCGAGGCGGACGAGGTCCGACACCAGGCCCACGAGGAGGTCGTTGTCGAAGGGGTTGAGGGCGAGGGCTCGCTTGAGGTCTTCGAGGGCGCGGTCGGTCTCGGCGGGCTTGCCCTCGCGGTCGCGGACCTTGGCGTATGCGGCGGCGCGGAGGCGGTAGGTCTGCCACATGTTGGGGGCGAGGAGGGAGGCCTGTGTGAAGTCGGCGATGGCGTCGCGAAGGGTGTCGTCCCTGAGGACCAGGAACTGACCTCTGCGGATGAAGACGGTTGGCTCCTTGGGGTACTTGGCCACAGCGTCATCGAGCGCCCGGCGCTGGCCGGAGGCGTCGCCGAGCCCGCCCCGAATGCCGGCGTTGAGCAGGAGGCTGATGTGGTCGGGTTGTGCAACCTTGAGGAGCGGAGCGAGTTCGGCCTCGGCGTCCTGGAACTTGCCGAGGCTCACCAGGGACTCGACGAGGCGCTTGCGGTACTGGCTGTCGGGAGTGTCGCCGCCGGCTTCGAGGATGCGGCGGAGGGCATCGACAGCGCGGGCGGGCACGCCCGAGAAAATGAAGAGGTCGGTGATGGCCTTGTCCGCTTCGAGGGCCTTGGGGTCCTGGTAGGCGCGGGCTGCGTCGAGGCGCTGGGAGGCACCCTCGAGGTCGTTTCGGGAGAAGAGGAAGCGGGCGCTGGCGATCTGTGTGTCGAGCTTCCCCTTGTTCGCGGGCTGCTTGTCGCGGAAGGCGTCGTAGGCCCCCGCCGCTTCGGCCCGCTTGTTGGAGGCCCAGAGGAGCGCGGCCTCGAGGCCGACGGAGTCCAGGTCCTCGCCCAGGGCACGCACGCGGGAGACCATCTGCTCGGCCTTGGCGACGTCGTTGAGCCTGAGGTAGATCTCGCCGAGCGCGAGGAGGTTCTCGCGGTCGTTCTCGCGGACGGTGGCGATTCGTTCGCGGCGAACGCGGGCGACGTTCGCGTCGCCCACCTGCTGTTCGAGGCGGAGCCAGATGTCCTCAAACTCGCGGTCGCCCTGGCCGCTGGCGAGCCCGGAGCGGGCGACGGCGAGGGCCTCGGAGGGCCGGTCGATCTCGACAAGGCCCTTCATGAGGTCCTTGAGGCCCTCGGGGTCGTTCGGGCGGCGGGCGAGGGCGACCCGGTAGTTGGCGACGCCGTCTTCCTTGCGGCCGTCGGCCATGAGGAACCGTCCGAGCAGCCGGAAGGCCTCGGGCTGGGCGCCGCCGGTGTTGACGACTTGCTGCATGAGGTCGGCGGCTTCGCGGAAGCGGGCCTGGGAGGCGAGGACGCGCGCTCGGAAGGTGCGGCCCTGATACTTGTCCGCGTCGATTCGTGAGGCCTCGTCGGCGAGCTGGTTGGCGCGGTCAAGGTCCTTCTTCTGGAGGGCCTCGATGAAGAGAACCTCGAGGACCTGGACATTGTCCTTGCCCAGGGCCTGGAGGTCGGTGAGGGCTCGCTCGACGTCGGCTTCCTTCTTGTAGTCGCGAGCGACCTGGTACCGCTGGATGGCCTTCTCAAGGTCGGGCAACTCGCTGAGTTCGATGAGCTTCAGTCGCATCGTGTACTCGTCGCGCTCGGCGAGTGCAACGGCCAGGTTCTTGAGGGCCTTGTTGTCGGGGTGCTTGGCGGACGCGTCCCGGAGCACGTTGCCGGCCTTGTCCGGCTCCCCCAGGCGTCGGTAGACCATCGACAGGGCCTGGGCGATGCGGGGGTCCCAGTTGTGGGCCGCAAGGCCGGTCTCGAGGAGCGCCGCGATCTGGCGGTCCGCGGACGTGTCCGTAGCCCCCTTGCGGCTGAGGCCCTCGGCTTCGAGGAGAAGGCGGACGACGGGGTCCTTCACGTCGGAGGCCTTGGTGGGATCGGCGGCGGCCTGCACCTGCGTGAGGCGTTCCTTCAGTTCGGCGCGGTCCGGGTAGATGCGGGCGAGGCCCTCGTAGACCTCCTTCGCCTTGTCGTACTCACGCATCGAAACGTGGAGCTCGGCGAGCGCAACAGTCGCGTTGTAGTTCTGGGGCTGGACCTGGAGGGCGTAGGCCAGCCGGTCGCGGGCGGCGCCGGGCTGCTGGCGGCGGACCGCCACCTGCGCCCACAAAAGCATCGAGTCCACGTCCAGGCCCTGCTGGACCTTGAAGAGGTTGTCGAAGGCGCGGTCGGTCTTCTCCATGTCGCCCTCGACGAAGGCGAGCCACGCCTCGGCGAGGCGCATGCGGGTGGAGTCCGCCGCCTCGGTTGCGGCGAACGCGGAGACGTAGGACTTGGCGCTCGCGACTTTGGCCTCAAGCGTCTCGGGCGTCGCCTTCACCGCGTCGCGGAGCGACCACATGGCCTGGAAGAAGCGGGCCTGGGACTTCTGCTGGAAGAGGCGGGCGCCCTCGAGCCCGACGCCCTTGGCTGGGAGGTCGAGGATCGCCCTGAGCTGCACGGCGGCGTCGGCGAAGTTCTCCTGTTGGCTCAGAAGGTCGGCGCGGAGCGCGATGAGATCGGCGCTGGTCGGGTTGGCTTCGAGCAAGCGCCGGACCAGTTCCTGGCAGCGGGCCGGAGAGGTCTGGGGTTCGAGCGTCGCTTCGAGCTGGCGGAGGCCCGCGATGAGTTCGACGTCGAGCCTGGAGGGGTCGATGGCGGCCACCCCCGTCCATGCGGCCTCGTACCGCTCCCGGAACATCTCCGCGAAGCGGCGGCCGGCCTCGGCGGGGTCCGGGGGCTGCTTGCCCGTGTCGGTGAGCGCCTTGCTCTCGGCCTGGAACGCGCGAACGGCCCGGCCAAGCTCGCGGCGGATGAACGCGAGCTGCACCTCGGTGTGATTCGGATTGGCGGCGAGAAACGTGGTAAAGACCTCGCCCGCGGCCTTCTCAAGGTCCGCGGCGGCCTGGGTATCGCCCTGCTGCGTGGCCCGAGCCGCCATGCCCTGGAGCAGGCCCTCGAGACCCACGGCGGAGGCGCCGTCGGCGGGGTCGGCCTTCAGCGCGGCCTCGAAGTCCTCCCGGCACTCGGTCCACGCGGAGGGGCGGGCGTCGGGCGTTTCCGCGAGCAGACGGAGGCGGGCCAACCCGCGGTAGCGGCGGAGCGTCTCCCACTCGCCGGAGGGCTTGCCTGCGTGGATCGCGATGAACGCGTCGCACTCGGTGATCATGAACTCGCACGCCTGGCGATTGAACGCCCCGGCGATCAGGGTCTTCCGGCGGGATTCGAGGTAGTCTCGCTGGGCGGCGATGTTGTCGCGCTGCACGATGCCGAGCTGGCGGCACGCGCCGAACCACCGCTGCAGCTTGTCGTCGAAGGCGACCTGCGTCTGGGGCACGATGTGCTCCAGGGTTTCCTTCCAGACCTGCACGTACTCGGCGTTCGCCTTCTCCTTGGAGACGGCCTTGGAGGCGTGCATCTCGGCGGTAACCCAGTCGCCCTCTGCACCGGCCGCCTTGGCGGCGCGCGCGTGGTCGGCGGCGCTCTTGACGAGCATGGCGTAGGCGGAGTATCCGACCCCGGCCCCCAGGAGAACCAGCACCGTGCCGAGCACCGCGACGAACTTGACGTTGACCTTGGAAGCCATGAGAGTCTCCGAAGACGCGACGGGCGGTGTGCCCGGCGGGGAAATGGACAGGGAAAATCAGGGGTTGGGCGGAGAGGATGCCCGCCTTGGGTTGTCGGGGGGGTAGGCACCGGTGTCGACGTCTACCCAGTCGGGCGCGCACTCCATGATGTCGCCGAGGAGCTCGCCGATGAGGCTGGAGGCCTCGCGGGCGAGGTGCTCGCCGTCGGTGATGCCGGCGACGCTGGTGACCTGAACCTTCATGTAGTACGCGTAGTGGGCGTTGAGGTCGAAGGCGAGGAGGCGGACGTCTTCGGCGCGGCACACGGTCCCGCCGTTGGCGATGAAGAAGTAGCCGGCGTAGAGCTCGCCGGACTTGTCGAGGAACTTCATGGTCCGGAGGCGGACGTTCTCGGGATCGCGGGGGAGTCTGGCGTAGCGGCCCTGGGTGGTACGGATGCGGAAGACCTTGCCCCTGAGGTCCTGTGGCACGTCGTCGTCGGCCTGCCAGGCGAAGCCCTGGTGGAGGTCGAGCGGGAGGTTCCCGATCACCTCGCCCAGCATCATGCCACCGCCCACAAAGCACCGGTCGGGCACGTGGGGGACCGTGTCGATCATGCCGGTGTAGTACGCGGCGTGGAACTGCAGCATCACGGGCTCGGCGTCGCTCCGGCCGGTCTTGGCGGGTGCTTTGCGCTGGTAGACGCGCGAGATGTAGTTGGACGTGCCCAGAACGTCCTCGACGTCCTTTTCCTCACGACGGTCGACGGCGCCCGCAGGGCGGACCCAGGAGGGCGTCTCGGCGGGAAGGCCGGAAAGGAGCTTGCCGCTCGCGGGGTAGATCTTCTCCTTGCGGAGCTGGATCTTGAAGACGCGCTGGACGGTGGAGAGCCCCGCGGCGGAGCCTCCGAGGACCAGGAGCGTGACGATGAGGGCGGGCCAGCGGCCGTTCGTCATGGCGCGGCCCCCTCGGGCGTCCCGTCTTCGCGGAGTATCTTGTTGAGGACCCAGACCACGCCCATGAAGAGGAAGAGGGAGGGGACCAGGAGGATGGTACCGATCATCATGTGGGCATCGCCGGTGGCGAGCGTCGGGTCGTACAGGGTGACCAGGCCCAGGATGGCGACGCGGAAGACGTTCATGAGCACGGCGACGGGGACGGCGAGCATCAGGAGCGCGATGCGCTGCCACCAGTGGCGGCAACTGAAGAGGCCGACGGTGGCGGCGAGCGCGAGGAAGGCGATGACCATGCGCATCCCCGAGCAGGCCTCGGCGACATTGAGCGGGTGAACCTTGCCCTTGTGGATGACCTCGAGGGTGTTGCCGCTGACCTCGACGAGGAACCAGTCACCGGGCATGCCGACGAGTTTCAGCACGTACCACGCGCCCTTGGAGGCGAGGAGCTGGAGCGGGAATGTGGCCTTTTCCATGACCTGCTGGGAGACCATGACGGCAAAGACGAGCATGGCGATGGGGATGAAGAGGATTCGGAACATCGCCGGGCCTGTGAGAAGGAGGGCGGCTCCAGCGAGCGTCAGGATCATCGAGTAGCCCTGGAGCATGTGGTTGGGCACGCCCACGATGAAGAAGAAGTAGCAAACGACGCCCAGGAGCATGGGAAGCACGCCCGGCCAGAAGGTGGCCGAGGGGGTCGCGAGCACCTCAACGCGGCGCTGCCAGATGAGGTATCCACCGAGCACGGGCATGAGGAACGAGTGCCCCCAGTCCTGCTTCATTCCCCAACTGTGGAGCGACTGCGCCCTCAGCCAGTCCTGGAAGAGCCAGCAGAACGCGGCGAGTACCAGCCCGATGCGGACCCAGGCGTCCCAGGAGAGCCCGAGCGCACCGGCACCCGTGGTGGCGAGGGGACGGGCGGGGTTTTCGGAACTCACGCTGGTCACAGTCGATCCGCACTCCGTAGGCCGCCTACGCCCCTCGTCCCTGAGGGGTTCGCAGGACCACACACACGGCCACGCCCCACTCCGTGGAGACGGCTTACTGCACCTGGCGGACCGCTTCGGGTCCGAAGATGTCGTTGCTCAGATTCCGATCGAGCACAAAACCGAACCCGTACGAAGCCCGGAGCCCGCTCCGGATGACGGCCAGGGGCAGGGCCCAGAAGTTCGTGCCCACCACCACCTCGTCGTTGGGCTTCAGGAAGATGTCCGGTTGTTCGCGCCTGGCGATGGCGGCGCCGTCGAGCATGATGGTGGACTGACGGTCCTTGCCAACGCGCCGGGTAAGGTCGATGCGTTCGGGAATCGCGATGGAGGAATACCCACCGGCGGCGCCGCGGATGGCGGCCATGAGCGTCATGCCGTTGGCGGGCAGGCCATAGACACCGGGACGGGCCACCTGTCCGCTGATGTAGATGACTCCCGAGGGGGGCGTGGGAACGCGGATGACGTCGCCGGGACGGACGACGATGTTGACGGACTGCTTGCCGGCGAGGAGGTCCGCCATGGGCACGCGGATGACGCGCTGCGTCAGGAGCTCTTCCTCGGCGGTGCCGGAATCCGTCCCCGCCGAGCCGGTGGCTCGGGTGACAAGCTGCGTCCATCGGCCGTTGACAAAGACCCAGCGGCTGTCACCGGCGCGGGCGGGTGCGTCCTGCCTGACCGTCTCCGGCTGATCCTCGGGGAGATTGATCGCGGGGGGCTTTGGCTGGGAGGCGGCGCCGGGCTGGCGGCGGAAGGCGGAGGGGCTGGGCGGGTCCTTCTTGGGGGGCGCGAGCTCGTCGATGATGTCGAGAATGGGCTTGGCGTCCGCGGGAGGCGTCACGCCGGTGGGGCTTGGTGGCGCGGGGGGCGAGGTCGGGTTTCCGGTGGTTTCTTCGGAAAGGGCGACCTGGCGGATGATGTGGACTTCCTCGGCGGTCTCGTCGAACTTGCCGCCGACCGTGAGGGCTTCGAGGAGTCGGAAGTTGGCGCGCTGGACGAAGTAGGGGCCGGGGCGGTCCACGCCGCCCACGAGGGTGTAGGTCTGCTGGCGCTGTGAGGTGGAGACGACGGAGGCGAGGGGGTTGGTAACGAGGCGGCGCATTGCGTCGCGGATGACCTCGGTGATCTCGGGGGTGGTCTTGTCGTTGACGTAGAGGCGGCCGAGCTGGGGGAGCTCGATCATGCCCCGCGCGTCGACCTCAACCTCGTGGTCCTCGGCCTGGTTTCGGGTGATGAGGTCCCAGAGTGTGATGCGGAGGGTGTCGCCCGGGCCGACGCGGTATTGCTTGGGCTGGGGGATGAGGTCGCCGGGGAGCGGGTCGCTGTACTCGACGAGGTCGCCGGATTCGTCTTCGATGGCGGCGATGCGGTTGAGGATGGGCATGGAGACGGGTGTTGCCTCCCACCTGCCGCTACCGGCGGTGGAGGGATCAAGGAAGGACTTTCCGGAGCAGCCGCCGAGTGAAATGGCGGCCATCCCGGCAAGTCCGAGAACCTTGGCGACCCCCCGCCGATGTGCATTCCCCGTCTGCGAATAAACCACGCCTTCGCTCCTTCCGCGCCTCCGGCAGTTCCTAACAAAGACCGTCACCCTCCGGACGGTGAACCGATCATAGTTCCCGGACCCAAGGATCGACCGCAACGGGGGGGCCGGTTGAACGGCGGGCTCCAAAAAAAGCTCACCCGAGGCTGACCCGGGAGGGTACGCCCCGGGTCGGCACCATGTTTGCGCGTTGCTACCCTCAACGGAGTGACGACCCCCCACGATTCGACGCGTGATTCCCGCATGCTGGCCCGGCACCCCAGGCCCCTGGGGGGGGATCCGCTCCGCACGATCGACCCGCCGAAGGTGAGCCTGACGGGGATGGTTCTCAACAACCAGCAGGGGAAGGACACACTCGCGGTCAAGCGGAAGCCGGAGTGGCTGCGGGCGAAGGTGCCGGGCGGGCCGGGGTACACAAGGCTGAAGGGGATCATGAGCGAGCACCGCCTGCACACGGTGTGCGAGGAGGCGGGCTGCCCGAACATGGGAGAGTGCTGGGCACGGGGCGTCGCGACGATCATGATCCTGGGCGACACGTGCACGCGGGCGTGCGGCTTTTGCAACGTGAAGACGGGCCGGCCGGCGGCGCCGGACCGGGACGAGCCCCGGCGCGTCGCCGAGTCGCTGGCGCTCATGGGCCTGAAGCACGTGGTCATCACGTCCGTCAATCGGGACGAACTTCCCGACGGCGGGGCGGGGATCTGGGCGGAGACCATCGTGCGCACGCGCGAGGCCTGCCCGGAGATGTCCGTCGAGGTGCTTATTCCGGACTTTGAGGGCAACTGGCCCGCGCTCCAGATGGTGATCGATGCTCGGCCGCACATCATCAATCACAACCTCGAGACGGTGAGGCGGATGTACCCGGCGGTGAGGCCCAGCGCGAAGTTTGACCGCTCCTTGGAACTACTGAGGCGGGTGAAGGACGCGGGCGCGGTGGCGAAGACCGGCATCATGGTCGGCATCGGCGAGAAGGATGAGGAAGTCCTCGCGCTGATCGACGAGCTGGTGGCGAGCACCCGGGCGGGGGCGGGGGCGGGCGATTCCTGCGACATTCTGACGATCGGGCAGTACCTGCAGCCGACGAGGAACCACCTGCCGATCGACCGCTGGGTGCACCCGGAGACGTTTGCGATGTACCGGTCGGAGGGGCTGAGGCGGGGGCTGAAGGTGGTGGAGTCCGGGCCGTTGGTGAGGTCGAGCTACCACGCGGACCACCAGGCGGACTCGCTGACGGGGATCGCGGATGAACGGTCGGCCGAGGGCCGGCGAGAGATGCTGCGGAAACTCGGGCAGGAGTGAGCGAGAGCCGCTCGGCGGAGTGGCAAGTCCGGCTTCGGCGCGTACCCTCGGCATCATGATGGATGGTCAATCGCGCGGAGGATTGCGGAGCGGGCCGGCGTGGGCGGCGCTCTTTGTGGGTGTGGCGATCGCGGCGATCGCGGCGGGCCGGGCGGGGAGTGGCCCGAACGGCGCGTGGCGTCAATCGCGGAAGGACCCCGCAACCGAACTCCCCCTTCCCCTTTCCCCCCAGGACGCCGTCGCTCGCTTCAAGATCGCGCCCGGCTTTCGAATCGAGGTAGCGGCGGCGGAGCCCCTGGTCGAGGCGCCGGTCGCCATGAGCTTTGACGAGCACGGGCGGGCGTGGGTGGTAGAGATGCGGGGCTACATGCCCGACGTGGAGGGCTCCAACGAGCTGGAGCCCAACGGGCGCGTGGTCGTGCTGACGGACACGGACGGCGACGGCGGGTTCGATGAGCGGCGGGTGTTCCTCGATGGGCTGGTGCTGCCGCGGGCGGTCCTGCCCTGCTTTGGAGGGGCGCTTGTGATCGCGCCGCCCGATCTGATCTTCGCGAAGGACACGGACGGGGACGGAGCGGCGGACACGCGGCGGGTGCTCGCGACCGGCCTGGGCGGGCTCGACAGCCCGGAGCATGCGCCGAACTCGCTGCTGTGGGGCATGGACAACTGGGTGCACCTGTCGCAGCACAACGCGGAGTACCGCTTCGACGGCGAGCGACTCACGACGCGGCGCACGCCCGGGCATGGCCAGTGGGGCCTGACACAGGACGGCACCGGGCGGCTGTACTACTCACCCAACCCCGAGGCGCTGCGGGGAGACTTGTTCCCGAAGCACTACGCGTCGCGGAACCCGGCGCAGCGGGACCCCGCGGGGATCAATCGGCTGTTGAGCCCGGACCAGAGCGTGTGGCCGGCGATCCCGACGCCCGCGGTAAACCGGGGGTACATGGAGGGGGTGCTGAGGCCGGACGGGCGGCTGGCGGCGCACACGGCGGCGTGCGGGCCGACGATCTATCGCGAGGGGCTGCTGCCCGGCTGCGACGGTGACGCCTTTGTGTGCGAGCCCGCGGCGTACATGGTGAGGCGGCTGCACGTCAGGGAAACGGGCTCTGGGCCGGTCGCAACGAATGCGTACCAGGGCGCGGAGTTCCTGACGTCTACCGATGTGCGATTCCGCCCCGTGTGGACGTGCGCCGGGCCGGACGGCGCGCTGTACATCGTGGACATGCACCGGGGGGTCATCCAGCACAGGCAGTTCATCACGCCCTATCTAAAGGAGCAGACGGCGAAGCTGGGTATTCAGGGCCCGCTGAACATGGGGCGGATTTACCGGGTGGTGCCCGAGGACGGCTTGGCGGGGGCCAAGGGTCTCCCCAAGGACGCGCCGACGCAGGCGCTGGTGGCGATGCTCGACGCACCCGGCGCGTGGTGGAGGCTCACGGCGCAGCGCTTGCTTGTGGAGCGGCGCGACCAGGGCGCGACCGGACCCCTGGAGGCGGTGCTTTCGTCGGGGTCCTCCCGCGCGGCCCTGCACGCGCTCTGGACGCTGGAGGGGACCGGGGCGCTGACGCCCTCGCACGTGCTGCGGGCCATGCAGTCCGGCGACACGGCGCTGCAGAATGCCGGCGTGCGCGTGGGCGAGGGGTTTCTGGGCGATGACCGCGTGCGGCACGCGATGATCGCGCTGGGCGCGCTGCCCGGCACGCGAGTGCAGGTGCTGCTCTCGCTGGGGGCCTACGCGGGCGAGGATGCGCCGGGGACCATCGCCAGGCTCGCAACCGCGCCCGAGTGCGGCGCGGTGGAGCGTTCGGCGGCGGTGTCGTCGCTCGCGGGGAGAGAGGCGGCGTCGCTGGACGCGGTGCTGGCGATGGAGTGGGACTCGGCGGCACCGAGGGCGCTGGCGGCGGACCTGGCGGACTGCCTGCTGCGCGTGGACAGGTCCGAGTCGAGGATGGCGGTGCTGGAGCGCGCGGCGGCGCTGGCGAAGGACGCGCCGGGGAAGGCGGGCGTGCTGTTGGCGCGCGTGGCGGCGTATCAGGGCGTCGGAAAGGACAAGCCACGGACGATCACGCTGAAGGCCGAGCCGAAGGGGTGGAGCGACGTGCTCGCGGCGGGGCCTCTGGCGAAGGACGCGCTGGCGAGCGATGGGCTGCTGACGTGGCCGGGGAAGGTCTCGGTCCAGGCGGCGGCGGAGTTGCGGCCCCTGTCGAAGGACGAGCAGGCGCGGTTTGATTCCGGGAAGGGGCTGTTCGCGACGTGCAGCGGGTGCCACGGGCTGGACGGCAACGGGACGCCGGGCCAGATTCCGCCCCTGGCGGGCTCGGCTCGCGTGCAGGGGCGGGTCTCGCGGGTGATCCCGGTGCTGCTGCACGGGCTGATGCCCGCGCCGGCGGCGGGGCAGCCCCCGCCGACGCTGATGCCCCCGGTGCCGTTCGATGACGAGGAGTCGATCGCGGCGGTGCTGACGTATGTGCGTCGGGCGTGGGGGAACCGGGGCGAGCCGGTGACGCCCGAGGAGGTCGCGCGGATTCGGGAGTTGACGGACGATCGCTCGAAGCCCTGGACCCTGGAGGAACTCGATGCATTGCCTTAGCGCCGCGGCCCGCCGCCGGGTGTTGCTCGTGCTTGCCCCGCTGATGGGGCTCGTGCTCGCGTCGTGCGCGGGGGTGCGGGCGCAGGAGGGTGGGGGCTTTGTGGACCTGTTCGACGGGCGAACGTTGGAGGGCTGGACACGCCGGGGCGGACAGGCGACGTACGAGGCGAAGGACGGGTGCATCGTGGGCACCACAGCCCCGAACCAGCCCAACACGTTTCTGTGTACGAAGGCGAGTTACGGCGACTTCGAGTTGACGCTGGAGTTTCTGGTGGACCCGGAACTGAACAGCGGCGTGCAGATCAGGAGCGAGTCGCGGGCGGACTACCAGAAGGGGCGCGTGCACGGGTATCAGATCGAGATCGACCCGTCACCCCGGGCGTTCACGGGCGGGGTGTACGACGAAGGGCGGCGCGGATGGCTGGCGGACCTGAAGGAGAACCCCGCGGCGCAGCGAGCGTTCCGGCAGGGGGAGTGGAACGCGCTGCGAGTGGTGGCCCTGGGGCCGGAGATTCACACGTGGGTCAACGGGGTGCCGGCGGCGAGCCTGCGCGACGAGATGACGGCGCGGGGCTTCATCGGGCTGCAGGTGCATGGCGTTGGGGCGAAGGCCGAGCCTCTGACCATCCGCTGGCGGAACATCCGATTGTTGCCCCTCGGGGATGACGCGGCGCGATGAGCGGCCCTGTGACCTATTGGTCTTCGAGCGCGGCTTCGACGACCTCGCGCAGCTTTTCGGCGAGGAGCGGGGAGTAGCCGGTCTCGCGGAGAAGGACGTTGCCGTCACGGCCGATGACGATGACCGTGGGCAGGGCGGTGACGGCGTAGTCCGAGGCGACCGGCTCACCCTGGAGGAGGACGGGGTAGGAGCCACCGAGTGCTTTGAGGTTCTGGACGGGGTCACCCTTGTCGTTGACGGTGATGCCGAGGACGACCAGGCCCGCGCGGGCGTGCTGCTGGTGGAGTGCCTCGAGGTCGGGGATGGCGAGCTTGCAGGGGACGCACCAACTCGCCCAGAAGTCGAGAACGACGACCTTGCCGCGGAGGTCGGCGAGATTGACGGGGACGGCGCCGCCGCTGGGATAGAGCGTGAAATCTGGCGCACGAGACGAGGCATCGGAGAGGCGCGGGCTGAATATCGCCCCCGCCGCACAGATGCACCCAAGCGCGATCCACATTCCGAGCTTTTTCATCGGAGACGCTCCCAAGGCCCCTCACAGTGGGATGAGATCGGCGTCGGGGCGAGCCGGGTGGAGCGCGTGGGAAGGAGGGGGAGGTGGCGAGGACTACTCGGACGTCACAGGCGTTGGGGTCGGCACGGGCGGCTTGCTGCGGAGCGCGGCGCGGAGGCTCTCGGACATGTCGCCGACGAGGCTGTAAGCGAGGGGGACCAGAACGAGCGTGAAGAGCGTTGAGACGAGCAGGCCGCCCACGGTGACGGCGCCGAGGCCCCGATAGACCTCGGAGCCTGCGCCGGGGGCGAGGATGAGGGGGAGCCCGCCGCCGAGGGTGGTCAGGGTGGTCATCATGATGGGGCGGATTCGAGTGCGGACGGACTCGGCGATGGCCTGTTTGAAGGGGAGGGGCGTATCGGCGCTTCCGAACTTCTCCGGGTGTGCGAAGTTCATGGACTGCTCGACGATGAGGATGGCGTTGTTGACGACGGTGCCCACGAGGATGACAAAGCCAATCATGGTGAGCGTGTCGAGCTGCTGTGGGGCGAGGTCGTGGTTGCTGAGGGTCCACTCGTGGACGATGCGGAGAGATCCGAAGCCCCCGACGACGGCAAAGGGGACGCTGAACATGATGACCAGGGGGGTGAGGAAACTCTCGAAGAGCGCGCACATGACGAAGTAGACGACGAGGATGGCCCAGAGGAATCGGGCCTGGATGAGCTGGGGCTGGAGTGCCATGGCGTAGAAGACCGCGGCGATCACGACGCCGAGGAGGATCGCGCCGGCGAAGGCGTAGCCCGCGCGGCCGGACTTTCTGCGGGCGGCGCGGAGAGCGGCAACGATGGCCAGGAGCACCCCGGCTGCGGCGCAGGCAAGGGCCACCCATCGCAGGACGTCGGCCCACCATGGACGCTGGGCGCTGGACGGAGCCACACCCAGGAGGGAGGCCTTGACCTGATCGAGCTTGGCGGCGGTGCCTTCGAGGCGCACGCGCATGGTGGAGTCGATGAGGCCGGCGGTGCGCGCGGGGCCGATCACTTCTTCCTCGATCTGGGTGATCATTTCCTCGATGGTGACGCCCTGAGGGGGCTTGATCTCGAGGGTGACAGCGGGGAGCTCCTCGATGCGGCGGATTTCCTGTGGAGACTGGCCGGGCTCGATGGAGGCGATGGTCCCGAGAGGCACCGCGCCGCCCCCTGGGACATAGACCGGGAGTTCGGCGATGCGTTCCTTGGTGGCGAGCGCGCCGCCGACGGGCAGGATGACAAGGTCGACGCTGCGATCATCGAGGCGGAACTCGCCGGAGAAGGCGCCGTCGACGAGGGCGCGGAGGGGCACGGCGAGGTCGGAGGTTCGCAGGCCCAGCTCTCGGCCCTGGCGGGTGAGGCGTAGTCGCCACTCGCCCTGCTGCATGTTGAAGTTCGCGGGCGCGGGAGAGACGCTGGTGCCGAAGCCGTACTTGGCGCCGGCGAGCCCGTAGCACATGCCTGCGGCTCTGAGGACGCGCGCGAGATCGGAGCCGGAGATTTCGACGTTGATGGTGTTTCCGCCCCGGATGCCGCCGCCGAAGATGGAGGCCTGGCTGGCGCCGCCGAAGGCGTCGGGCATGCCGTTCATGGCGCCGGTGAGGAGGACGCCGACGGGGATGACGCGTTGGGGGTCGTCGGAGATGGCGCCGGCGAACATGCCGCCGTCGAACGCACCGACGAAGAAGTTTCGGACGGCGACGGGATCGTGGGGCGGTCCGCCCCATGGGGACTGGATTGGGGGGAGGGCCTTGACAGCGTCGGGCGAGGGGAACTTGTCGGCAAGGTAGTCGCCCATCCGGGCGTCGATGCCGTCGGCGTAGGCGTTGAGCTGGGCCTGGGACTGGCCCGGGGGGATGAGCATGCCACCGAAGACCAGGTTCTGGTTTCCGGGGGGCAGATAGTCCAGCGGGGGCATGAGGAGGATGGACCCGACGATGCTGGCGGCGGCGAGGGAGACGATGACAAGAGGGCGGAGCGACCAGCCCCGCCAGCCGGTCATGAGCCAGAGGACCGCTCTCGCGAGCCCGGCATTGAACCTTCCCAGGACGTTGGTGAAGCCCCAGAGGGTGGCCAGGCCTGTGGTGCGCCGGGCGGAGGATGAGGCACGGGCGACGACGGCGGCGGCCCCCGGGACGACCGTGATCGCCACGATGAGCGAGAGGGAGACGGAGACCGCCATCGCGAGGCTGAGGTCGAAGAAGAGCTGGCCGACTTCCTCTCGGATGGTGAGGATGGGCGCGAAGACGACGACCGTCGTGAGCGTGCTGCCCAGGATGGCGGTCCAGACTTCGCGCGCGCCGTGGTAGACGGCATCGAGGGGCGAGTCGCCCATGGACCGGCGGCGGTCGATGTTCTCGAGCACGACGATGGCGTTATCCACGACCATCCCCGTGGCAAAGGCGAGGCCCGCGAGCGAGATAACGTTGATGGTGCGGCCCGCGGCGAGCATGACCAGAAACGTCGCAATGATCGAGATGGGGATCGCCAGGCCGATGATGAGCGTGCTGCGGACAGAGCGGAGGAACAGGAGCAGGACGCAGACGGCGAGCCCGCCCCCCTTCCAGAGGTTTCCCAGCACGAGGTCGATGGCGCTCTGGATGTAGATAGTCTCGTCGTAGACCTGTCGGATGCGGAGGTGCCTGCCGACCTCGGGATCAAGGCGGGGAAGGATGTCGGTGCGGACCTCGTCGAGACGGCCCCGGACGTCTTCCATGATGGACATGACGTTGCTGCCGCTCTGGCGGATGATGTTCATCGCCATGCAGGGCACGCCCATGGAGCGGACGAAGCCCCTGGCGCGCTCGTGGCCCATATCGACGGTCGCGACATCGCTGACGTAGACGGGCCGGCCCCCCTCGTAGCTGACGACGGTATCGAGCACGTCCTGGGCGGTGCGGTACTGGCCCATCAGGCGGACTCGGACGTCGCGCTTGCCCTCGGGAATGCTGCCGGCGGAGACATTGCGGTTTTCGCCACGGAGCGCGGCGTCGACATGGGCGTAGGAGAGTTGGCGCTGCGCGAGGAGGACGGGATCGACGAGCACACGGACCTCGCGCTCGCGCCCGCCGTAGATGTTAACCTCCGCGACGCCGTCGATGCGTTCGATGTAGGGCTTCACCTCGCGGTCGAAGGCGTCGTAGAGGGTGGTGATGTCAAAGCCCGGGTGCTCTGGGGCGTGGGCGGGGTCGAGGTCGATGATGATCCAGGCGATGGCGCTCTCGGCGGAGCCCTCGGCGCTCTTGATGATGGGCTCGTCGACTTCCTCGGGGTAGGAGGGGACCTGGCGGAGCGCGTCGGAGACTTCCTGGAGCGCCCGGGTGAGGTCGGACCCGACGTAAAACTCCAGGGAGACTTCGCAGGCGCCCTCCCGGCACGTGGTGTACATCGTGCGGAGGTTGCTGACGTTCTTGAGGCGCTTCTCCTGCTCGCGGGCGATCTCGTCGACGATCTCTTCCGGGCCTCGCCCGGGCCAGACGGTGGTGACGGTGACGAGAGGGCGGTCCACCGTGGGCGTGAGCTGGATGGGGATCGCACCGATGCCGATGAGGCCGAAGAGGAGGACGATCAGAACGCACACGGAGATCGCAACCGGGCGGCCGATCGCGAAGCGAATGGGGTCCATCGGCGATTCCCTTACCGGCATCCCCGCCGGCACGCCCGGCAGGAACTGGGGCGCGAAGCGTACGCGCCGGGGCCGCGCGGTTCACGCCGGTGGCTTCACGGGATCGAGGTGAGCGTCTGGCGCGTCCGGGCTTTGGCGGCACGGCCCAGGCCTCCATACACTCCGGCCATGCCATCGTGGATCACCCCTCAACTTGTCGTGTCCGTGGTCACCATCGTGCTCGTGGTGCACATCATCCTCGTGTGCGTCGCGTACCTCGTGCAGGCGGAGCGCAAGTTCTCCGGGTACATCCAGGACCGGATCGGCCCCAACCGGGTCGGCTTTGACTTCGGGCTGCCGGCGCTGAAGTTTCTGAAGGGATGCCTGGGCTTCGGCCAGCCCCTGGCGGACGGCATCAAGTTCATGCTGAAAGAGGACTTCACGCCCTCGCGTGTGGACAAGGTGCTCTTCTCGGTGGCCCCCATCATCGTGGTCGCCCCCGCCCTCATCGGCTTTGTGGTGATCCCCTGGGCGGGGAAGTGGAACGGCGATTTCTTCGGCTTCCAGCTCTTCGAGGGCGTGGTGCACGTCGCGGGAGCCAACGTCGGCATCGGGTTTATCTATCTGCTCGCGGTCGCGTCGCTGGGCGTGTACGGCGTGACGCTGGGGGGCTGGGCTTCCAACAACAAGTACTCGTTCCTCGGAGGGCTCCGCGCGTCCGCGCAGATGATCTCCTACGAGATTCCGATGGGCATGGCGCTGCTCGCGGCCCTCCTGGTCTATGGCACGGTCATGCCGGACGCCATCCTGCAACGCCAGTACGCGGACGGGTGGCTTGTCTTCAGCCAGCCCCTGGCGGCCCTCCTGTTCTTCATCACCATCATGGCTGAGGGCAACAGGGCCCCCTTCGACAACGCCGAGTGCGAGCAGGAGCTCGTGGGCGGCTACCACACGGAGTATTCCTCCATGCGGTTCGCGCTCTTTTTTCTCGCCGAGTACGCGCACATCGTGACCAGTTCGGCGCTGCTGGTCCTGCTCTTCTTCGGCGGGTACTCCCACCGCTTCCTGCCCTTCATCCCCGAGTGGTCGCTGCTGTCCCCCGAGGCGGGCGGGTTCCTCGGCGTCCTGGCGAAGTTCGGGGTGTATCTCACGAAGGTGCTCCTGGTCGTGTGCTTCATGATCCTGGTGCGGTGGACGATCCCGCGGCTTCGCTATGACCAGATCATGATGATGGCCTGGCAGCTCCTGATTCCAGTCGGATTGGTGCTGGTAGTGGCGGTGGCGGTGATGGTGTATCTGGGCCTGTCGGGCCTGGTGCCGATGCTGCTGCTGAACATGGGGCTGTTCGCGCTGATCTACGCGGCGGCGCCGCTGATCCCCAAGGGAACGGCGAACCGGCGGATCCCGATCTATGGCTCGAGGTTCAGCCCGATGCCAGGCGAGATCGTGCGGGCACGCAGCAGCGACCCGCTCGCGCACGTGGACACTCCCTGACGGCGGCTCTCGTCCCGTCGGGCCTTCACCGGACCTGTCACCGGACCTGTCACCGGACCTGTCACCGAGCCTGTCACCGGGGCGTGAGCAGGTCCGACCGCTCCCAGGAGCGGACGGCGTGAATGACAAAGCCGCGGTCGAGCGCGTTGGCGGTGCCGCTGCGATCCACGTCCGCCGGAGCGGCTTCCCAGGCGTAGAGGTCATCGATGCCCACGCGGCCGTCGGCGTTGATGTCTTCGCCGGAGCGGGCGGGCCTGGCGAGCGGGTCTCCCACGACCATCTGCTGCCAGGAGAGGGCGGGGATGGCGGTCCATGCGGCCTCGGCCCACGAGAGGTTGCCCCGGATGAAGTTGAGCGCGAGGTAGCGGTTGTCGGGGACGGCGTCGGCGAGGGGCTCCCATACGTTTCCGACGCCGAAGGTGCCCCCGGAGGCGATGAAGTGGGCGACCTGCTGCTGGGTGGCGAACTCGAGCTGGCCCAGGCCGCCGAAGTCGCGGCAGTTGTAACTCTCGATGGTATTGATGATGGCGCCGTCGGGGTAGTTGTACGAGGCGGCGAAGTCAGTGCGGCGCGGGATCCCGGCGGGGTCGCGGGGCACGCCGGAGTGGTTGGCGCCGTAGGTCGCGACGAGTGCGAGCGGGCTGGCGAGCATCACGCCGTCACCGGGAAACCAGGCGAGCCTGGGCCCGATGAAGAACTGGTTGCCCCCGGCGAGCCCGTTGTACCGGGCGAAGCCCGGGGCGAAGCGGGTGTCGGCGGAGAACGCATCACGCGTGACTTCGTAGTCGTCGGCATCACGCATCTGGGCGAAGGCGGTGTTCACGTTGTCAAACTCGCCGTTGGCGGCGGTGTCGGCAACGCCGTTGGCCCCGCTCTCGTCGAACATGGCGGCGTCGGTGTCCACGTTGTAGTAGACGCGGGAGGCGCGTTCGAGGGCGCCCTCGATGTCCGCAAGGGCGTAGCCGTCGAGGCGGCTGACGAGGTAGATGTCGCCGGGAGAGAGGCGTGTGGAGCTGCCCACAGCGCCGAAGGGGACCCACATGGGGCCGGCACCGGCGTTGGTGTATTGCTTCTGCACCAGGATGTTCGGCTGGGGGAACGAGGCGATGGGCGTCGAAGACTTCCAGTAGGGGTTGAGGATGGCGCCGTCGGCCTTGCTATCCGCCGCGCCCCCGGCCTCGCCGGTGGTGAGGTTCTGCCAGAGGAGGACGAGCTCGGTGTCCACGCTGGCGCACGTCGCGTCGTTGGCGGAGTATTCGTTGACCAGGTTCGTCGGGTTATCGCCCGCGGTTGGGAAGTCGGAGTCCTGGACTCGGTGGGGCAGGCCCTTGGTCGTGACGAGGCATCGCACGCGACCCAAGAGCTGGCTCGAGGTGATGTGGGCGCGGATGGGGTCGCGGAGCCGGGTCACGAAGTCGGCGAAGGCGATGTTGCCGGGCGTGGTGACGGGCGCGCCGGTGGAGGCCAGGTCCAGCAGCCTCACGCCGCGGCGGAAGCCCGACTTGCCCCCGACGCCCCCTGGGACGCGCGCAGAGCCCGCGTAGAGCTCCGCGGTGCGGAGGGAGTCCGCGATGCGGCTGTCGAAGATGACCAGGACTTCATCCGCACGGAGCTGCGCCCGGGCGGTCTGAGAGAGCCCCGCGGCGAGCCCCGCCGCACACGCCAACTGTGTCCATCGCGTCACACGCATTCGCGAATCTCTCCGTGATGCCCCGGCTCCAATCTACCCGACGCGGTGGGAATCTCCAAATGGATCGGAGCGTCCGGGGCGGCGTCTGAGGCGGGGCTCGATATGATGGCTCGTGGCACCCCGGCCAATCGTTGAACCCGACCAGTCACCGTCCGATACGCGTGTTCCGGCCTGCCGGATCTGGCTGAAAGTCGTGCCGGGCAGCCGACGCACGCAGGTTTCCGGCCCGCTGGGGGACCGCCTGAAGGTTCGGGTGTCGGCCCCGCCTGAGGATGGGAAGGCCAACCGGGCGGTGTGCGAGACCTTGGCGGCGGCGCTGGGGCTGCACGATCGGGACGTGACAATCATCACGGGGCACGCTTCGCCGGAGAAGACCGCGCGGGTCGTGGGGATCGACCACGCGGCGGCGTCGGCGAGGCTGGGGCTGTAGCGGTCTAGCGGACCAGCACGCCCGCGATGGAGGCGGTCATCCAGCAGGCGAAGGCGCCGCCCAGCATGGCACGGGGCGCGATGCGGACGAAGTCCACGCGGCGCTCGGGCGCGATGGCGGAGAGCCCACCGATCTGGATGGCGAGGGAAGGCAGGTTGGCAAACCCGCAGAGGGCGTAGGCGGCGATCTGGCACGCCCGCGGGGACATGGTGCCCTTCTCCGCGTGGTCGGCGAGGTTGACGTAGGCGACGAACTCTGTAGCGACGACCTGGGTGCCCATGAGCCCGCCCGCGGCGTTGCAGTCGGCCCAGTCGAAACCCATGCACCACGCGATGGGCCGGAAGACCCACCCCAGGACGGACTGGAAGTTGACATCGGGCCCCAGGAGCGAGAGGGGCCAGTTCAGCATGGCGATGAGGGCGACAAACGCGACGAGCATGGCGGCGACGTTCAGGGCGAGTTTCAGGCCGTCTGTCGCGCCGCTCGCGGCGGCGTCGAGAACGTTGACGCTTCCGCGGTCGTCCTGCCAGAGAGACCGCAGGCCCTCGTCGCGGGGCGATTCGGATTCTGGGAGGAGGAGCTTGGCCATGACGAGGCCCGCGGGCGCGGACATGACAGAGGCGGTGAGCAGGTGTTTGGCAAAGAGCACGCGCGATTCCACGGACTCGCCGCCGAGCATGGTGACGTACGCGGCCATGACGCTGCCCGCGATGGTGGCGAAGCCCCCGGTCATGATGGCCATGATCTGCGAGCGGGTCATGGTGGGGATGTAAGGGCGGACCGTGAGGGGGGCCTCGGTCTGCCCGAAGAAGATGTTGGCGGCGGCGGAGGTGGCCTCCACGCCCGTGATGCCGAGCGTGCGGCGGAGGACCCACGCCATGGCGGCGACGAAGACCTGCATGATGCGGAGGTGGTAGAGCACGGCCATGAGAGCGGCGAAGAAGATGATGACGGGGAGCACATGGATGACGAAGACAAAGCCCCAGGGGCCCCGAGGGTCGGCGGTGCTTCCAAAGAGGAACCTGGTGCCCTCGTCGGCGAAGCCGATGACGCGGGTGAAGCCCCGGGCAACGAACTCGATGGCGGCGACGGTGCCGGGAACGCGGAGGCAGAGGAGGGCGATGGTGATCTGGAGCGCCACGCCCCCCAGGACGACGCGGAGGTTGATGCGGCGTCTGTCGGTGGAGAGGAGATACCCGAGGAGGAGGAAGACGCCAACGCCCAGGAGACCTCTGTAGTCCGCCATGGGTGGAGCATACCGGGGCAGGCACTACAGTGGGCGATGCAAGGCGCAGCGGGCGGCGAGGAGGGGTCGGGGAGCGGGCGCGTGGTCGTCTCGTGGGAGGACGCGCCGGGCATGATCGCGTCGCTGGTTGGGCCGCGGTTGGAGACGCCGGTGGTGATCGGCGTGGGCGGGCCGGTGGGCGCGGGCAAGTCGGCGCTGGCCGCGCGGCTGGGCGGGTGCGTGCTGGCGACTGACGACTACCTGCCGGACTATGACGCGGTGGAGTATGAGCGGCGGGACCTGCCGGAGAGCGCGGACTTTGAGCGGCTGGCCCGCGACCTTGCGTCGCTCCGGGCGGGGCGAGCGACGCGGGTGCCGGTGTGGTCGTTCCGGACGCATCGGCGCGAGGGAGAGCGTGAGGTGGCCCCGCCGGCGCAGGCCGTCGGGTGCGGGGCGGGGGTCATCATCGTGGAGGGCATCCACGCGCTGCATGCCGGAGTGCGGGGCGCACTCGACCTTGCGGTGTTTGTCGCGGCGGGGCCGGGCGTGCGCTGGGAGCGGTGGGCGCACCTGGAGCGGACGGGCGCCCGGGGCTGGGGCGAAGTGATCGCGCGGGAGTACTTTGATCGCGTGGCGGAGCCGACGTTTGCGAGGTATCACCAGGAGTACCTGGCCTGCTCGCACGTGGTGGTGCTGAACGAGGCCGGCAGACCCGGGGGCCGCTAGCGGGAGAAGTCGTTGTCGCTGAGCCGGTCCCACTCGTCGGGCTCGGGAGAGGGCTGGGGAAGGTGGCGGTGGTGCGTCTTGATGACGCGGTCGAGCTGGGCGCCGAAGGCATCGCCGATGATCCGGAGCATGGCCGTGGCCTTGTCGTCGAAGGGCGTGCGCCGGTCGCGGAAGAAGACCATGACCGCGAGGCACTCGGCGTCCCTTCGGCAGGAGAGCGCGGCCATGGTGGAGTCGCCCAGCCAGTCGGTCTCGCGGCCCAGGGCCTGGCAGATCTCGGCGAAGTTGCGCATGACGCTCACGCCCGCGCGGTCGGCGAAGGCCGGGGCGGCGACGTCCGCGAGGTGGTCCAGCAGGGTCTCGGCGGCGTCCTTCGAGCAGTCGTAGTTGATGTACGCGCCCAGCGAGTAGTCGCCCGTGGTGCCGGGGAGGAAGACCGCGGCGTTGAGGGGCCCCACGCGCCGCAGCACCAGCTCCAGAGCGGTCCGCAGCAGGCTCTCGAGATCGAGCTCCTGGCGGAAGATCGCGTTGACCTCGCTGACGAGCGCGACATCGCGCATGCGCGAGGCAAGCTCGCGGTACGAGCCGGACATGTCCGCGCACAGCGAGCCCATCTGCTTGATCAGCTCCTGGCGCGAGCGCGAGACCTCGCGGTAGGCCTCGCGGACGCGGCGCAGGCGACGCTCGAGACGGGCCTCCGCGGCCCGGAACACCTGCGAGCACTTGCGGGCGGCGGCCACCCGGGCGGGGATGTCTTCGGCGGGGGAAACGACGTCGCGGGCCCCGCGGCGGACGGCGTCGAGCACGAAGTCCCGGTCGGCGTCGGCGCGCACGATGAGCGCCGGGAGCCCGGGATGGAGGCGGAGGAGTTCATCAAGGAGGGCGAGCCCGGCCCTGGCGCACCGGCCGTCGGCGTCCACGACCGCAACGTCCCATGGGCCGGCTTGTGCCTGGCAGACGCTCGGGGCTTCCAGAACCTCGCAGGTGGGGCGCAGGCGGGCAGCGGTGGCGGCACGGACGGCCTGCTTCGGGCTCAGGATGAGCACTCGCAGCGGCCTGCACGCGGCGGCGGGCACGAGATCGGCGGCGTTGTCACAGGCACGTCGAGCCACGGAAGGCTCATCGTCGAGCCACCCACGCCGATTCAGCCCCGGGCGTCCAAATCCAGTGGTTATCCGCCCCGCCTGGGCTCTGTCTTGCCTTGTGGTCGCCCCGAGTCTCGCTCTAGGCCATGCCGGAACCCGGCTTTGCACGTTCGCGCCACTTCGTCACCGCCTCCGGCTCGCGTGGATAGATCGGAACGAGCGCGATGGGGTCGCACGCCGGTATGGTCCGCGCACATTCGGCGCAGGCCAGAGCGTCAAAGACTGGAGCCTGGACGGTGATGCCGAGTTGAGACGCGGCGTCACGGGCGTCGGCAGGAAGGAAGGAGTCCGCGACCAGGAGTGATACAGCGGCGGTCCGAAGGTCCGTGGCGGTCATGATCACGCCGGGGCCGTCTTGGGACTGCGGAGAGGCGAAGGGGACGGCGAAGAAGGAAGTACCCTTGCAGGCCAGGGCGACGAGGAAGCGCCCGGGTGCTTGCACGCGGCGGGCGGCGACCAGGGCGCTGGGGACGCCCACGCAGCAGGCCCCGGTGGCCTCCGCGATCATCTTGGCGGCGGCGACCGCGATCCGGACCGCTGTGAACCCGCCGGGGCCGGTGGACACGGCGACGCAGGAAAGGTCGGCGGGGCGGAGGCCCGCGGCGCGGACGGCGCGGTCGATCGCGGGGACAAGTTGCTCGTCGTGGGGCCTGCCGGGGTCGAGGGCGGCGCGGGCGAGCTCGACGGTGGAGTGCGCGTCGTGGCGGGCCACGACCACAGCGGGGCCGAAGCCCGCGCCGGCGGCGGATGGGTTGCTGGTTTCGATGGCGAGGACGACGCCCATGGCGGGAGATTATCAACAGGGCGCGGCTGCTGCGGGGGCGGGACGGCGAATAGGCTTGGCCTCGACACGGGAGGCTTCACCATCATGCGCACAGTGCTGGGACTCATCGCGGGGATTGTGGCGGGCGTGGGAACGGCCCGGGGGCAGGCGGAACCGGCGGCTCAACCCTCGGGCAACGAGGCGGCCCGAGCAGCAAGTGAACCGGCCTCACCGGCAGATGCCGCACCGGACGCGAAGTTCTGGCAGCGCGAGGATCGGTGGACGGCGCGCTTCGAGCCCGGCGCGTGGTATTCGGGGCTGAGCGGCGACCTCAGGCTGCCCCGGACCGCCGCGGGCGGAAACCCCAAGACCGGCCTGCGAGCGCTCAACCAGGATGGCGGGTCGTCGCTCGCGCCGTTCGGAGAAGCAAATATCCGCAAGGGGAACTGGTCGTTCTCGGTGCGCGGGTTTGTGTGGGGCAGCGACCAGACCGCGGTGGGTGTCGATGGGCGGGTAGGCGATGTGGAGATCGAGGATGGCGACGACGTCTTCTCGAGCATCGACGTGGCCAACGCCGAGCTCGAAGTGCGGTACACCCTTTGGCCGGCGGCGGACGAGAGGCTGAGGCCGGGCAGGGCCCGGGTGCGGACTCGGCTGGACGCGATGGGCGGGTTGCGCCTGCACGACGTGGACATGCTGGTGCAGAACAGGAGCCTGAGCGCGCCGCTCGACGAGGACAGCGCGCAGGAACTGTTCGTGACGCCGGTGGTGGGCCTGAAGGGGTCCATCGAGTTCTACGACCAGTTTTCGATCGACATGCAGATCGCGATCGGCGGCCTGCCCTGGGGCGACCAGCAATCGACCGTTGGTGACGTGCTGGTGGGTGGGACGTGGAAGCCTGTGGAGAACTTCGGGGTTCAGGTTGGATACCGGGCTCTGTTCTTTGATTTTTCTTCGGGGGACGGGGCCGGGTCGTTCGAACTGACGGGCTCGCTCCAGGGGCTGTACGCGGGCGTGGTGATCGAGTTCTGATCGGGGAGGGCCGGGGCCGGGGCGGCCGGATTCTTCGATACAACCCACGGGTGGGATTGACCTTGTGGGGCCGGCGCGGGATACTTACCCCCCGGCACACGCTCGTTTCCGCGGCGTGGGCCGTTCGTGGGGAGCGGAAGACCTCGAGCACTTACTCCAGGAGCCCGGAAGGACGGCGAGGACGGGTTGAGGCAACGCTCAGACCGCCCCCAGCACGTGTATCCACTGGCTCAGAAGCACGGAACGGGACCATGACCACGATCACCAAGAAGGACCTCGTCGAGCGCATCTCGGAGCGGACCAAGATCGGCCGCGCCGAGGTGAAGCAGAGCGTGCAGATGTTCCTCGACCTGGTCATTCTTGAGCTCAAGAAGGGCAACCGGCTGGAGTTCCGCGACTTTGGCGTGTTCGAGGTGAAGGGGCGCGCGGCGCGGCTGGCGCAGAACCCCAAGACCATGCAGAAGGTGCAGGTCCCGGCGAAGCGGGCCGTGAAGTTCAAGGTCGGTCGCCTGATGCGCGAGAGCGTGGAACTCGCGCCCCCCAGCCAGCAGCCCCTGCCCGAGGTGAAGATCGTCGCCAACGGCAAGGTCAGCGCGGGCGTCTGAAGCACCGGGGCACAACCACCTCTCCAGCCGCCACACATCACGCGCCACACTTCAAGCGCGCGAGCCCGGACCTCGGGCGCGGCGGTCCCCGGGTCCGCGGTCGGGTGCGAGGTCGGGGCCGTTCAGCGTGTTTCGATCTTGATGTCGGGCTTGTTGACGGACTCGATGTACGCACGCACCGCGGCGCGGGCGCCGTCGAGGCTGTCGGGCTTGGGGAAGATGGCGTCGAAGGGACGCGCGCCCTGGTCTTTGGCCTTGGTGTAGAGGTCGTCGAGGCTGGCCTTGTAGCGGTCGGCGAGGAAGTCGTAGGCGAAGCCACGCAGGTCGTCGGGCGCGCCGTCGTAGACACGCTCCGCGTCGTCGAGGTCCAGCCCCGAGAGGAACTCGGTGAGCGAGATGCCCGCGAGGACGCGGAAGTCCTTGGGGAGTTGCCTCATGCGCTCGTTGTTTGGGTCCACGCCCGTGAAGCGGCTCTGGGCCTCGAAGAAGAGGCGGTGGACGATCTTGGCGTAGTTCATCTGGCTGCGGAAGAGGTCGCCGTCGCCGGCGAGCAGGCCGCTGGTGTATGCGCCCTGGAGCGCACCCTCGACCTGAAGGATCGCGATCGCGGGACGGGACCACTCTTCCTGGAGTTCCTTGGCGACGAAGTCGTCGATGGAGCCGGTGTCCTCGTAGAAGCGGAAGCGGCCGTCGACGTTGAGAGCGGGGTGGGTGAGGAGGATGTCGCGGTACTTCTCGGCGTTGGCGCGGTCGCCCCTCGCGTAGAAGAAGCAGGTGACATCGCGAAGGAAGTTCTCAAATCCAGTGGAGAGGGACGTGGTGCCCCGCATGGAGATGTCGTTGAAGATGCCGGAGCGCTGACGCATGGGGTCCAGCACCTGGCCGTAGGCGTCGACGAAGTGGACGTTCGGGGCGCCCTTCCAGACGGGGTTTCGGTCGGGGAACATGGAGGAGAAGAAGTCGAAGTAGAGGTCGCCGGAGCGGTAGAGGTCCTGGAGGGACTGGACGACGACACGGTCGGTGTTGATGAAGTCGAAGTCGCGGATGTTGTCGGCGGTGGCGCGGGCCTCGCCGACTTCGACGCCCCGGGCGGACCAGTAGAGGGCGTGGGCGGCGTGGTGCCGCCAGTCGAGCGGGCCGTAGGTCTGCGTGTAGCGGACCATGCGCTCGGGCTCCATGTGGTAGACGTCCACGAGCATCCGCTTGCGGAGGAAGTTGAGGAGCGCGGGCCAGGCCTGTGCGTTGGCGGGGTCATCGACGAGGGCGCCGAAGGCCTTCATTTTCTCGCCGGCGGCGGCCTCCCAGATGGCGCGCTGGCCGCTCTGCTTTCCGGCCATCCACATCTCGTAGCGCTGTAGCAGCTCGTGGTCGTTCTTGACACCGGCCTTCATCAGCCCGTCGGTGAGGGCGGCGACGCGTGGGACCCTGGCGAGGAGTTCCTCGCGGGCTTCCGGGGCGTCGCGGATGGCGATGAGCTTGTCGGCGTACTTCTTGACGATGACGGCATGGTCGCGGTCCTCCGGGCCACGCTTGGGGGGCGGACCGACGACGATTGTCCACTCCTTGGCGAGCTGCTGCTTGTAGTAGGGGTTGGCGTCGTCGGTGAAGCCGCCGATCTTGTGGAGGTAGAACCAGCCCAGCTCCTTGTGGAGGAGCATGTCGTTGGGGTTGGCGGGGATTCCCTTGTCTCGGAGGAGGCGGATGCCGGCGTTGACCCACTCCCAGCGTTCTTCACGGGTCTGGGTGGAGACGGAGATGTTGTAGGCGAGGTTCCAGGCGTGGAAGACCCAGACGCGGGGGAAGCGGGGCTGGAGGCGGGTGATGGCGTCTGCAAGCTGGATGGACTCGAAGAACTTGCCGTCCTCCTTCATGACGTTGGCGCGGATCCAGAGGTAGTTGACGAAGACTCCGCGGAAGGCGCCCATGGCGATGCCGAGGGAGACCTCTGGCGGGGCGCCCTCTTCGACGCGGTCGGTGAAGGTGATGCGTGAGCGGCCGGCCTGGGCGGTGAGGGTGATGGCCATGACGACCGAGCCGCCGAGAGCGGCGAGCATCACCAGCAGGGCCAAGATCTGGATGCGTCTGTCTCGGGTCATGGGTCAGTGTCCGGAGTACACGGCGAGCTCTCGCCTCCCGAGGATGTACGACCCCAGGGCAAAGAGGATCGTGGTCCAGAGGCCGAGAATTGCGGCCCCCATCCCGACGCCCGACCAGTTCATCCGAAGGCCCTCGACGAGGCGGTCGGTCGGGCGGAGTTCTGAGTAGACCTCGAAGGCCTTGGCAACCAAGGTGGCGACGGCATTGATGACCACGTTCAGATAGAGCGTGTTGCCCTCGCGGTCGGTTGTCCAGTAGCTCTCGAGGGCGGAGTTGAGGTACGAGGCACCCTCTGCGGCCATGAAGACGCACCCGGCGACCATGATGGCGACGGGGAAGCTGAGGAACGTGGCCAGGCAGACGCCAAGCATGGCCAGGAACGCGATCTTGATCCACAGGACCAGCATGACGCGGGCGAAGTTGGAGGGGAAGGAGCCCGCGGCGTAGGACATCTCCAGAGCGTCTGGCGGAAAGGTGATGGTCTCGGGGTTGGGCAGGCCCTGAAAGACGTCGCCGTTGATCACGCGGAACTCCACCACGCCGTCGTCGGAGATGACCTCTGGCGTGAGGCGGAGGTACTGCCACTGGGCGAGGACGACCTCGTGCACCTGCGCGGGGACCTTGGCGAACTCGATGGTGACGCGGTAGAGGGCGTCCGGGGAGTTGCTTCCGGAGTTGACCTTGTATCTGAGGATGATGGGGCGGCGGCTCTTCTTGGCGTCGAGCAGGCCTTCGAACTTGTAGTACTGCTCGGCGCCGGGCGCGATGCTGCGGTAGGTGATCTGGACTGACTTTTCGAGGCTCTTTTCCATCTCGGCGACGAGTTGGGCGCGGAAGGCCTCTTGCTGCTCGGGAGACTCGCCCATGGCCCGCCGTCGCGTGAACTCGTCCTCCGCCTTGGCGAGGACGTTCTCCATGAACTGCTCGCGGTCGTAGGCGAAGGGGGTGTTGGCGACCGCGACGCGGGCGGTGAGGACCTGGCTCTCGAGCACCAGGCGGTCCTCGCTGATGGGGCCCTGCTCGGCGACATAGGCCTCTCGCTCTCCTCGGGCGGGCAGGGAGCGGAGGTGGTCGACGAAGAAGAAGACGCCGGCACCGCTGACGGCGAGGAGAACGGCCCCGAGCGTGGAGGCACCGAGCCACTTGCCCAGGACGTACTGCCAGGGCTTCACGGGCTTGGTGATGGTCTGCCAGATGGTGCGGTCGCGCTGGTCAAATGCGACGGTGGCGACGGAGAAGGTGAGCACGAGGGCGGCGATGAGCCAGAACGCGGAGCCCGTGCCGAACTGGAGGAACGACTGCACGCGGTAGCGGAGGGGCTGCTCGGCGGAGAGGACCCCGGGCAGGGACGCCAGGCCGATCAGGAGCAGGATGATGGGGACGGTGGTGAGCTTGAGGCGGGAGGCCTCGATGAGCACGGTGCGGGCGATGGCGAGGATGGGGCCGGGGCCGGAGAGGGCAAGGCCGGCGAGCCTCATGAGCACCGCGAGGGTGCCGGTGAGGACGACCACGCCGACGGCGAAGGGCAGGTAGGCACGGGCGGCTGGCCAGAGCCACGCGAGGGCGCTGAGCAGTGCGAGCCCCAGGGCCAGCCCGACCATGGTGAGCCCCAGGCCAAGCCAGATGACGGCGAGGCAGAGGGCGGCGGCGAGCGCGACGCCCAGGCTGAAGCTGCCCGCGTCCTTCCGGGCCGCGAGGATGTCGTTCAGGATCTCTCGCGTGGCGTCCAGGGTGGTGTCTGTCGCGGCGCCGGGGGTTGTCTCTGCAGCGGGCGTTGGGATCAGCCCGGAGAGGTCGGGGGCGGCGGCGTTGCGGAGCGAGATCGCGTACGCGATGATGATGGCGATGGCGGCGACGACGACCACGCCGGAGGCGGCGATCTTGAAGGTCCGACCCTTCTGCAATCTGTCGGCGGCGTGGAGCAGGTCGCGGAGCCTCAACGCTTGTTCTCCTCACCGGGCTTCCCGAGAAGCGAGGAGATGACGCTCTGATCGGGCCCGGAGGGGGCGGGAGCGGGCTGCTGTGGCGCGGGCGTGGCGGCGGGGGTGGCGGGCCTCGCGACGAGCTGCTGGAGGATGTCGGGCTCCGCAGGTGCGGCGGGAGGGGCGGAAGCGACCGGTGCCTGCGTCGCGGGCTGGGGTGCTTCCGGTGTGAGGAGGGCTTGGATGACCTGACGGCCCTCGGGTTCGGCCTTGAGGAACGCGGCGGTCTGCCCGCCGTGAGTCGCGCCGGAGGTGTTGACGTCGGCCTTGCGGGCTTGCTCGACGATATCGAGGAAGAGTTCTTCGAGGGTCTGGCGGGGCTTACCGACGCGGACGAGGCCCTTGGACCCACCGGAGCGTGCGCGGATGACGCGGTCGACCTCCGCGATGGTTCCCTCGTCGAGGGTTTCGGTTTCGAGGGTGGTGCGGTCGCCGGCGGTGAGGAGATCGTCGCAGGTGCCCTCCGCGCGCTTTTGGCCGCCGTAGAGGATCACGAGGCGGTCGACGCAATCCTCGACGTCGGCGAGAAGGTGGCTGGAGAGGAGGACGGTCTTTCCTCGGCGGCCGAGCTCGATGATGAGGTCCTTGATCTGGCGGGTGCCGATGGGGTCAAGGCCTGTGGTGGGCTCGTCGAGGATGAGGAAGTCCGGGTCGTTGATGAGGGCCTGCGCGATGCCGATGCGTCGCTGCATGCCCTTTGAGTACTCACGGACGGAGCGATATTGGGCGCCGGCGAGGCCGAGCATGTCGAGGAGTTCGTCGATGCGGCGTTCGCGGACGCGGTAGTCGATCTCGAAGAGCTTGGCGTAGTACTCGAGGGTTTCGCGGGCGTTGAGGAAGCCGTAGAGGTAGCTCTCTTCGGGGAGGTAGCCGATGCGGCGTTTGATGTCGACGTCCTGGGGGCTCTTGCCGAAGACGGCGACGCGCCCCGACGTGGGCCTGAGGAGGCCCAGAATCATCTTGATGGTGGTGCTCTTGCCCGAGCCGTTGGGGCCCAGAAGGCCGAAGACTTCGCGTGGGCGCACCTCGAGGGTGAGGTGGGAGACCGCGCGGGCGCGGTCGCGCATCCAGAAGTCCTTGAAGACCTTGGTGAGCTGTTGGCAGACGACCACGGCGTCGGCGGAGCCGCGGGCGGGAACACTCTCTTGGCTGGCGGCGCCCGGCGTCATGGGTCGTCCCTTCGGCTGGCTCACCCGGAGGTCAGCGGCTGCTGGCCGGTCTGGGTGTCGAACTTGGTCTTCTCGAACTCCTGGAGTCGCTTCTTCTCGGCCTCGTCGCGCTCGCGCTGCTTGCGGGCCTTGTCGGCGGCACGGAGGATGTCCGGGTCGGGGTTGAGCTGCAGGTTGAGCACGCCGAGCTCGGCGGGGAAGAGGAAGTACTGGACGCTGTCGCGCCGCATGAAGGTGGCGACGGACTGCGACCACTCGCGGTAGATCGTGACGCTGGGGTTGGCCTCGAACTGCGTGAGCCGGGCCTGGAACTTTGCGAGGTCGTTCCGCGCGCGGTTCACGACGCTGGTGCGATAGGTGCGGGCGGCGGCGAGGGTGTTGGCCACGCTGCCCCCGGAGAGCCCTTCGACGCGCCCGCCCGCGAGCGTCCGGACTTCTGACGCGAGCGTGACCTCCCCGGGCTGCTCCTCGACGGGCTGACCGAGGAGGATGGCGTCGATGAGGCGGAGCGTGGAGGCCATGTCGGCCTCGGCCTTGGCGGCGGCGGGCTTGTCGCCGGAGGCCAGGGCCGCGGCGCGGCGGGCGGCGAGCACCTCGTACTCGTCAAGGTGGCGGAGGAGGTAGGGCGCGGCCTGTCCCGCGGTTTCGAGCAGCCGCTGGTTGGCGCCGGCGCGGGCGTTCTCGCGGGCCTTGCCAGCGTTGCTCTCCGCGCTCTGCACTCGGGCAAAGTCGGCCTTTACAGACGAGGGCGGGATGGTGTCGAGCGGGTCGAGGCGGTCGATTCGGAGCCCGCTCTCGGAGGCGTCGAGGGTCTGCTGGGCCACCTGCGTGGCAAAGCGGGCGATGCCTCCCTCCTGATCCATGCCCTGACGAAGGAGTTGCTCGATGCCGACGCGGCTGGCGGCGTGCACGATGCCACGCTTCGCCGCGGCCCGCACGAGGTTCTCCTCTTCCTGCTGGTTGAGGACGTTCTGGGCGTACTTGGCGGCGTCGCCCCGGCTGTAGGTCACGCGCCAGCGGGTGTGGGCGATGTTGCCATCGGCGGTGAGAACCGAGCCCGTGCCGCCCTCGAAGGGCTTGAGAGAGACCTTGGGGACCAGCTTCTCGGGGGAGGGGTCGCCGCCGGCCTCGACGTACTGCCAGAAGTCGCGGTCGATGAGCAGGGAGCGCTCGCCCTGCCCGACCTTGACCAGCTCGCCGAGCGGGTAGGGGGCGGACCAGGTGGCGCCCGGCTCGAGGTTCGTGGCCTGCTTGCGGCCGAAGAGGAGGCGGATGCCCTGCTCGCCCTCGCGAACGGTCTGGATGCCGCTGAGGACGTAGAGCCCCGCGAGGATGAGCATGCCGGCCTGAAGCAGCCACATCATGACCCGGAGGGAGTCGGCGAGAGACTGGTTGGCGGGGTCGAGCATGGATTGCTCGCCCTCGGCGTCGGAGTTCTGCTTGAGAGTGACGGAGCCCGCCCGCCTTGGGGCCTGTGCGCCGGGCTCGGGCTCACCTGGATGCCTGAGCGGGTGGTGCTTGCGGGGGTCGCTCATGGACGCCCCCCGGTGGTCGCGGGCGTGTTGGCCTTGGGGCCGGAGGGACGCGGCGCGTCCTGGTCCATGACATCGCTGAGCCAGTTTCGGCGGACAACCTGGGGCACCTTGCCCTCCTCAAGGCCGGCGAGCGCGTCGGGGAAGATGAGGCCGACGCCGGGGGTGGTGCCGGAGAGGACGATGGTGGCGTGCTTGGCGTAGGCCTGCTGGAGGAAGTCCATGGCGAGCTGGAACTTGGCGAGCTCGGGCTTGGCGTTCATCTGGGCGATGTACTCGCTGGACTCGCGGTCGCCCTGGGTGCGGATCTCCTCGGCGAGGCGCTCGGCGAAGTCCTGGATCCGGCGGGCGTCGTTCTCGGCCCGGGAGGCGATGCCCTGCGCCTCGGCGGCGCCGCGGGCCTCGATCTCCTTTGTCAGGCGGTCGCGGGAGGATCGCATGCGCTCGAAGACGGCCTTGGTGACTTCCTCGGGGAGCACGATGCGGGTGAGGCCGACGGTCTCGACCGAGATGCCGAAGTCGCCCAGCATGAGCCCGCCCTTGTCGGAAGCGGCGCGGACGTTGTCGAGCATGCGGCGTTCGATCTCTTCGAGCTTGCTGCCCCCCGCGGTCGTGAACATCTCGTCCATCGAGAACTTGCTGACGATGCCCATGGAGCTGCGAATGGCGGAGTCGATGGAGGCCTCGGCCTGCCTGTAGTGCTCGTCGGAGCGGTCGCCGGCGTTGGAGAAGCGACGGAAGAACTTCAGCGGGTCGCTCACACGCCAGGTGCAGAAGACCTCGACGACGACCTGCTTGGAGTCGGCGGTCTGCTGCTGCTCGGGCTTGAGCGTGAGAGTCCGGACGCGCGTGTCGTACTTCGTCACGGACTCGAAGGGATAGGGCATCTTGAAGTAGAGCCCGGGCTCGGACTTCACGGCGTTCTCGCCGGCCTGGCCGAACCGCGTGACGACCGCGGATTCGGTGAACCGGACCGTGAACGCGCACGCGAAGGAGAGCAGCGCGAGCAGGAAGACGATGCCGACGATGGTGATCTTGAGCCTTTGCACGGTCGGATGCTCCAATCGCCCGGGGCGTGAGTCGCCGGGGCGTTGCTTCGGTCGGATCAGTTCGTGTCCTTGTCGCGGAAGATGTCCATCCCCGTGTCCTTGGCGGTGAGGTCAAGGTCCGTGCGGATGGTGGCGACGCGGTCGGGGACGATGTACACGCGGGCGTCCTTCATGACACCTCGCAGGGTCTCGAAGTACTTGGAGAGCATGAAGACCTCCGGAGATGCCTCGAAGACCGCGAGCTGGCCCGCGTAGCGGACGGCGTCCCGCCGCGCCGTCATGTGCGTGCTCCAGCGGGCGGCCCGGGCGGTGGTGATCGCGGCGCCCGCGCTCCCGCCCGCCTCGCCCAACATCCCGGTGATCTTGATCTCCTGCTCGGCCAGTTGCGAGGCGAGGGCCGCGGCTCCGGGGGTGCCCTGGGCGCTCTTCACCTGGTTCCTCAGCTCGTCATGGCGCGCGATTTCGACGACCAGGGACCGCGCGAGATCGGCGCTGCCCGCGACCTGCGTGAGCTTGACGGCGGCCTCTGTCTCCGCGGCAGAGACGCGCGCCTCTCGCCGCTGCGAGGCCTGTACGGGGCCCTCGAACGCGTTGGCGATGTCCTTGGGAGGGTGCGAGCCGGAGATGGCGAGGAACTCGATCTTGACACCGGCGCCCAGTGGCTTGCCATCGGGGCCCACGTTCAGCCCGTCGAGGGCCTTCTGCACGCGGTCGCGGATGGTGGCGGAGAGCTCGGCACGGTCGCCCCCGAGGACCTCATCCAGCGTGCTGGTCTGGAAGAAGCGGGTGACTTCCCGTCTGGCGACGGCACGCAGGTAGGGCTCCCGCTGCTCCGCGGGGCCGAGGCGGTCGAAGACCTCGACATCCGTGACGGTGAACTGCATCGGCATCTCGACGGAGACGACCGCGACGTCGGTCAGCCCCCGGGACTCCCTGCCGCCACCGATGCGGACGTATTGCCAGACTTCCTCGCCGATGTGGTCGTTGGTCCAGAGGACGGCGTCTTTGTTGGCCGGAGGATTGGTGCCGAGCTCCACGCGGCGGAGGCCCGTCACGGTCCGGTCCTGAAGCCTGAGGCGGCCCTTGTCGTCCTTGGTGTAGTACTCGGGGACGTAGACGGTGTCGATGGGCCAGGGGGCCTTGAAGTGGAGCCCGGGTGTCACCTCGTTCTGCACGGGGCGTCCCCAGCGGAGGATCATCGCACGCTGGTGGGGCTCGACGGTCACGACGCTTGTGAGGAGCCAGAGAACCAGGAGTCCAACGCCCAGCAGGAGGGGCATGCGGCGGGAGAGGAGCTGCCACAGCCAGCCCCGCGTCACATCGAAGCCGAGCTGGTAGCTGATCGCGCCGCCGACGGACTTGATGACGCGGTCCGGGGTCGCGAAGAGCGCGAGTACGTTGGAGTCAAAGGCTGGACGCGGGCTCTCGCCGACGCGGCGGGGGCGGTAGACGGCGAGGAGGAAGTTGACAAAGGTCTCCAGGCCGATGAGCACCATGAAGGCGCTGGCAGAGATGGCCAGGTGCTTCACAAAGGTGTCGGTCCCGACGTAGTCGATCATGTGCGCGAGGGCGAGGGCCCCCCACGCGAGGGACGAGCCGATGGTCCACGCGGCGCCGCCACGCAGGTTGGCCCACACGCCGACTTTGGAGAGGCCCGCGACGTAGCGGGCGCCGATGAAGCCCAGTACGGCCATCGCGGCGCCCAGGCCCAGGGCCCAGCCCGGCTTGGTGGAAACGGCGAACCTGAAAACCTGCTCCGCCTGGTAGGCCTTGATGCCCTGCCAGGTGCCCACGCCCAGCAGGATCAGCCCGATCACGATGCTCGCGACGGGAACGAAGATCCTGTAGAGAACGGCGAGTCGCTTGGCGGCGGGGCGGAAGTCCTCCTGTCCCTCGAAGACCGAGCCGCCCGCGCCGGGCGCATTGGCCAGAGCCTCGGCCTCCATCGCCTCGATGCGTTCGCGGCGGTGCTGGTCAAAGACGATGAACAGCGTCAGCCAAGCCAGCACGCCCACGCCCATGAACGCGGAGAGGATGAGCCCCGCTCCGTCCCGCGCGAGGGCGGCGTAGACAAGCATGACGGCACCGGAGAAGACCTGGAAGCCCAGGCCCCGGAGTGAAACGGACGCGGCGTACTTGAAGTTCTGCAGGTCTGCTCGCATGCACGCTTCCCGTGGAAACCACCGAAACCCCGCGGCGCCACCCGGCCCGCGACCGACCTCCCTGAACTCCCCACGCTCGCGCCGGACGCTCCAGCCCGGCACGGGGCCCGGCCAGAACAGCCGCCCCACTTCCGCTCACCGACGATACCGTCGGCGGGCCCTATTGTGGCAAGGTCTCACCGATCTTTCCACAGCCCATCGAACCGCACCTTCCGACATCTCGTAGCACCCCGCGTGGGGACTCCCCGCTCATGGTCCCGCGCGCGCCCACAGCCCGCCGACCCGGCGGGCCGGTTTGATGTACGATCACTGCCCGACTATGTTCGTCGTTCCTTCTGACTTTCTCCGACCCTGATACCGCCGCATGATCTCTCAACTGCTGGCCATCGCTCGTAACGCGCTCGTGGAAAGCGTGCGTCAGCCCATCGTGCTGCTGCTGATCCTCGGGTGCGGCGTGCTCCAGGTTTTCAACACCTGGAACACCGGCTTTTCGCTGGGCATGGAAGAGTCCGCGGAAGTCTCCGGCGACAACAAGCTCTTGTTTGACATCGGGTTAGCGACGATCTTCGTCGTCGGGACGCTCCTGGCGGGCTTCATCGCGACCTCGGTGATGAGCCGCGAAATTGAGAACAAGACCGTGCTCATGGTGGTGAGCAAGCCGGTAGGGCGGCCGACGCTGGTGCTCGGAAAGTTCATCGGGGTGGCGGTGGCCCTGGTGGTCAGCCTGGTCATCATGCTCGTGTTTCTGTTGCTGGCGATCCGGCACGGGGTGATGTCCACAGCCGCCGACGAGATCGACGGCCCTGTGGTGGCCTTTGGCGTGGGCGCCGTCGCGGTCTCGCTGGCCCTCGCGGGGTGGGGTAACTTTTTTTATGGGTGGAGTTTTCCGCAGGCGTCGGTGCTGCTGCTGCTGCCCCTGTCCGTCGTGGGCTACCTCGGCGTGCTGCTGCTGGACAAGCACTGGTCGGTCCAGCCACTGATGAAGGACTTCCGGCCCCAGTTGCTGGTGGCGTGCCTGTGCTTGTCGATGGCGGTGCTGGTGCTGGCGTCGGTGGCGACGGCGGCGTCCACCAGACTGTCGCAGGTTCCGACCATCCTCACCTGTCTGGGGGTGTTCGTGGCGTCGCTGCTGGCGAACTACGTGCTGGGTCGGCACGTCTTTTCGAACGAACTGGTCGGGGTGATCGCGGGGAGCCGGCCCTTGGAGGCGGACAGGGCGACGCTCGCCAACGCCGGGGACGAGTTCATGATCCGGCTGGACCAGCCGCCGGCCAAACCGGTCTATCCGGGTCAGGCGTTCTACTACGGGCCGAGCCCGAACGGCTTTCCGCTGGTTCCAAGCGAAACGTATTCGGCGTATACGGGCGACCTGGCGGACACCAACGCGATGCTGGGTCCCGGGGCTCCGTCGGCGCTGATTGTGACGGAGTCGATCGGGCAGTTGCTGCGGGTCCGGAACATCGGCGAGGCCGGGGTGACGCTGTACCGGCCTCCCGAATCGGGTGATTTCGTGTTTGCCACACCGACGTCCACGAACAAGGCGGTGCTGGTGGCGTGGGGCGCGATCCCGAACATGCAGTACTACTGGCTGCTGGACGCGGTGTCGCAGAACCGGGCCGTGCCGGGGTCGTACGTCGCGTCGGCGGGGGTGTACTCGCTGTTTCAGATCACCGCGTTTCTCTCGCTCGCCGTGGTGCTGTTCCAGCGGCGTGACGTGAGCTGAACCGACCTAGGATTTGGCTGGGATGACCGGTTGTCGCGGGCGGAGACTCTTGCCATGGCATCGAAGACAAAGTCAAAGACCAAGTCCAAGGGCGGGATCGACGTCGGGAAGGTAGCGATGCTCTCCATCGCGGTCCTTGCCATCGTGGGCGTGGTGGTGTGGCTGGGCATGTACTTCGGCGTGTTCACCGGCCCCCCCGCGGCACCCCCTGACGCCCACATGACGCCCGAGGTCAACGAAGAGTGGCAGAAGGCGAACGCCGAGCAGGAGAAGGCCCGCCAGAAGATCAACAAGCCGCCCTCGGGCTCGTGATCCCCTGTCGGCCGGGCTTGTCAGCCGGGCTTGTCAGCCGGGCTTGTCAGCCGGGCTGAATCGGGCCCCGCCCGGGGACCGATATCCTTGCACGATGGCCCACCACGAGATTCCGCTCTCCCGTCCTGACATCTCGCAACTCGAAGAGCAGATGCTCTTGGAGACGCTGCGCAGCGGGCGGCTGTCGATTGGCCCGATGACCGAGCAGTTCGAGAAGGTGGTCGCGGCGCGCGCGGGCTGCAGGCACGGCGTCGCGGTGAACTCCGGGACTTCGGGCCTGCACCTGGTGCTGCAGTCGCTGGGGATCGGCCCGGGGGACGAGGTGATCACCACGCCCTTCTCGTTCGTGGCGTCGTCCAACTGCATCCTGTTCGTGGGAGCACGCCCGCGCTTCGTGGACATCTGCCCCAAGACGCTGAACATGGACCCGGCGAAGTTGCAGGCGGCGATCGGGCCCCGCACCAAGGCGATCCTCGCGGTGGAGACGTTTGGCAACCCGGCGTACATGGACCAGTACGCATCGATCGCCGCGAAGCACGAGCTGACGCTGATCGAGGACTGCTGCGAGGCGCTGGGGACGACGTACAAGGGGCGGCCTTGCGGGCACTTCGGGCGGGCGGGGGTCTTCGGGTTCTACCCGAACAAGCAGATCACCACGGGCGAAGGCGGGATGATCGTGACGGACGATCAGCGCCTGGCGGAGATGTGCCGCAGCCTGCGGAACCAGGGTCGCCCGCTGGGCTGGGGCTCGACCGGGGGCACGCCGACGGGCTCGTGGCTGAAGCACGAGAGGCTGGGGTACAACTTCCGGCTGTCGGAACTGAACGCGGCGCTGGGGGTGGCGCAGATGCGGCGGCTGGATGAGATCCTCGAACGCCGCATGCGGGTCGCGCGGATGTATGTGAGCCGCCTTGCGGGGCACCCGCACCTGGTGCTCCCGACGATCGAGCCGGACTCGGTGATGAGCTGGTTCGTGTTCGTGGTTCGGCTTGCGCCGCGGTACACGGGGGACGAGCGGGACCGGGTGATCGCGGGACTGAGGCGGCACGAGATCGGCGCGGGGGACTACTTCCCGTGCATCCACCTCCAGCCGTTCTATCGCGAGTTGTGCGGCACGGGCCCGGGGATGTTCCCGATCGCGGAGAGCGTGAGCCAGCGGACGATCGCGTTGCCTTTCTACAACTCCATGACGGAGCGAGAGTGCGACGACGTGTGCAAGGCGCTGGACGTCATGATCGGGCAGGAGAATCTGTCGCCCCGGGCCTGACGCCCCAGCCGCCGAGGCTTGCGCCCCCCCACTTCCAGGCGGCCCAGGCCAGAGCGCCCGCGCCGGCGAGCATCAGAACGCTCAGCCACTGTCCGCGGCTGAGGCCGGCGATGCGCTGCACCGCGAGGTCCGCATCGGGCAGGCGGATCGTCTCGGTCGCGATGCGCAGCACGCCGTAGATCCCCAGGAAGGCGGCACCGATGACGCCCGGCGTTCTGGGCCGCTTCCAGATGATCCAAAGCGCCGCGCCGATGAGGAGCCCCTCGCACAGCCCCTGGTAGAGCTGCGAGGGGTGGCGTGCGGCGATGAAGGGTTCGAGCTTCGCCGCGAGTTCGCGCCCGCTCTGCCCGCCGCTCTGGATGAGGCGGAGCATGCGCTCGTAGGTCTGCTCGTCGGACTCGGCGCCGACGCGGTATGCGTGGATGAGGGGCGAGAGAGCTTGGGCCTGACCGGGAGGCGCGTGGCCAGTGAAGGCCTCCTGCGGGAACTTCACGGCCCAGGAGGGCGCGGGCTCTCCGGGCATCGCGACGACCTTGCCCAGCAGCTCGCCGTTGATGAAGTTGGCGAGCCGGCCGAAGAGCAGCCCGGGCGTGGCGGCGAGTGCGACGAGATCAAAGACGTGCAGGAGCGGGGCGCGAAACCTCACCTCGCCCTGCGTGTCGCGGACGCCCCGGGAGATCCACCAGGCGGCGGCGGCGACGCCGAGCATCCCGCCGTGGGAGGACATGCCACCCTGCGTAAGCCTGAGGACGCCCCAGAAGGGGAAGCCGCCACTGAAATCGGTGAGGAGCGATTGCTGGTAGAAGAGGCAGTAGCCGAGCCTGCCACCGACCACCACGCCGAGCACGAGCGCGACCATGGCGTCGCCCACGCGCTGCTCGGAGAGGGGCGTGAGCCCGCGCCGGGCGAGATACCGCAGCCATGCCCAGCCCGCGAGGAACCCCAGCACGTACGAAAGCCCGTACCAGCGGATGCCGAGCTCATCCGTGAAGCGGACGAGGAACGGGGAGAGCGTGTGGAGCCACGCGGCGAGGGTGAGGGTCATCGGCGAAGTCTACGGGACGCTCACGCCGAAGGGACGCTCACGCCGAAGAAGCGCCGGGTTGTCGCATCGACCTGTTCAAGGAGGGTTTCGAGCGGCACGCCCCGGACCGCCGCGAGCCGGGCGGCGGTGAGGCTGGCCATCCAGGGCTCGCAGGGTCGCACGGACCGGTGCGGGTCTGGTGAGAGAAAGGGCGCATCGGTCTCGACCATGAAGCGATCGTCGGGCACAAGCCGTGCGGCCTCGCGCTGCTCCTGTGCGTTGCGATAGGTCACAACGCCAGTGAACGAGACGCACGCACCGAAATCCAGGAGCTTGCGCATGTCGGCCGGGGTGCCGGTGAAGCAATGAAAGACCAGCCGCCCGGGGTCGAGCGAGGTACCGGAGAGGACCGGGATCAGGTCGTCAAAGGCCTCTCGGCAGTGCAGGACGATCGGCTTCACGGGCCCGGTGCGGTGCGAGGCCCGGATGAAGTCCAGTTGCTCATCCAACACGCGTCGCTGCAGGTCCGCGGACGGGTCCTTGTAGTGGTTGTCCAGGCCCAGCTCTCCCCAGGCCACGCACTTGTCGTCGGTGATGACGCGGGCGAGCTCTGCCCAGTCGTGCGGGCCCTTGTCGGCGTAGAGCGGGTGCACGCCAGCGGTGCACCAGACGTGCGGGTGCGCCTTCGCGACCGCAAGAGCCGCGAGACAATCGCGCGTGGTCGTGCTGATCGTGATGCAGCCCCGGACGCCCTTAGCCCGCGCACGCTCCAGGACGGCCCCCACACCCCCCGGGCAGCGGTCCGGGCCGAAATCGGGAAAGGTCAGGTGGCAGTGCGTGTCGATCACGAACCCGCGCCCTCGCGCGCGGCCAGGTGAAGCCGCGCGACCCTTGCGAGCAGGGCGGGCAGAGTCTCCAGCGGCAGCATGGTGCTGGCATCGCTCATCGCGGCCTTGGGATCGGGGTGAGTCTCGATGAAGAGCGCGTGCACGCCCGCGGCGGTGGCTGCGGCGGCGAGCAGCGGGGCGCGGTCGGGCCGGCCCCCGGTGGTCTCGCCCGCGCCGGGCAACTGCGTGGAGTGCGTGACATCGAAGCACACGGGCGGGCTGCCTCCATCGGCCTTCAGGTCCATCAGGTCGCCCAGACCCAGGAAGTCGTTGATGAGGCGGCCATACCCGAACGTCGTGCCGCGTTCCGTCAGCATCACGTTGTCGCACCCGGCCTCGGCGAGCTTGCGGACGGGGCCGGACATCTCGTGCGGCGCGAGGAACTGGCCCTTTTTGACGTTGACGCCCCGTCCCCGGGCGGCGGCGGCCTCGCCGGCGGCGCACAGCAGGTCCGTCTGGCGACAGAGGAACGCGGGGACTTGCAGCAGGTCGATGCACGCGGCGGCGGGGGATGCGTGAGCGGGCTCGTGGATGTCCGTCGTCACCGGCACACCGAGTGCCTCGCCGATGCTCGCGATCCACTCCAGACCACGCTGGAGACCGGGGCCTCGGGCGGAGCGGATGGACGAGCGGTTGGCCTTGTCGAAGGATGCCTTGAAGACGTACGCGAGGCCCTCTTTCCGGCAGGCGTCGCGGACGCGCTGGCCGATGGCGAGCCCCATCTCCCGGGACTCCAGGACGCAGGGGCCGGCGATGACCGCCAGTGGTCTTCCGACGCCGATGGAGACTGGTCCTACCTTGCACTCTCGCGGCATGGGCAAGCGTAGCCGCGGGGCGGCGTGCCGCTCCCGGCGCGTGCGTGCAGGGCCGGTCGCTTTGCTCTACGATGCCCGCCGCATGATCGAATGGAACGCGGTCAGCAAGTCCTTCGGCACGGTGCGTGCGCTCCGCGATCTGTCGTTGCGCATCGAGCCGGGCGAGGTCTTCGGGCTGCTGGGACCAAACGCCGCGGGAAAGAGCACGGCGATCGGCATCTCGCTCGGCCTGGTGCACCCCGACACCGGGACGATCACAATCGCCGGGCAGGGTTCGCCCCGCGACCCGGTGACGCGACGCTCCATCGGCGCGGCGCCTCAGGCGATCGCGCTGTACGACGAACTTTCAGGGCGTGAGAACCTGCGATACTTCGGCAGGCTGCACGGGCTGCGGGGCCCTGCGCTCACCACGCGGGTGGACCAGGTGCTGGACGAGGTGGGGCTCCTGCCCCGCGCGAAGGACCGGGTGCTGGGGTACTCCGGTGGAATGAAGCGGAGGCTCAACCTCGCAGCGGCCATCGTGCACGACCCGCCCATCCTGCTGCTCGACGAGCCCACGGCGGGCGTGGACCCGCAGAGCCGCAACAACATCCTCGACATGTGCAAGTCGCTGTCGCAGCGGGGCAAAACGATCGTCTACACGACGCACTACATGGAGGAAGCCGCGAGATTGTGCTCGCGCGTGGGCATCATCGACCACGGGGCGCTGCTGGCGACGGGGACAGTGGCGCACCTTATCTCGAAGCACGGCGGGGAGAGCGTGGTCACCATCACCCGCGCGGACGGCACGGAGACACGCGTAACGACGCCCGACCCGGTGAGGCACGCGGCGGGCCTGATTTCCGACGCGAGCGTGCAGGGCCTGCGCATCGACCGTGCGGACCTGGAGAGCGTCTTCCTGAACCTGACCGGAAGGAGCCTGCGGGACTGATGTCTGCCATCCCCGTCATCCTGGCCATCGCCGCCAACGACCTGCGCCTGCTCGTGCGTGACAAGGCGGCGCTGTTCTTCACGCTGTTCTTCCCGCTGGGGCTGGCGGTGTTTTTCGGGGCCATCTTCGGCGGGGGCGGCGGCGGCTCGAGGCTGGACGTCGCCCTGGTGCTGGAGGAAGATGGCACGAAGGCGCGGGCGTTTGCCGAGGCTCTGGCGGCGGACGGCGCGCTGGCTGTCGTCCGCCAGACGGAAGAGGGCGCGCCCCTGACCCGGGCCCAGGGCGAGCGCATGGTCCGCAAGGGCGCGGTCAGCGCGTGCGTGGTGGTGCCGCAGGGCTTTTCGGGCGGGATTGAGTCGCTCTTCGCGGGCGGGGGCATCAAGTTGGAGGGCTATGTCGCGCCGGGCCGCGGAGCAGAGGCCGGCCTGCTGACCGGCAAGCTCAACGAACTGGCGTTCCGCCAGATGGCCTCCGGATTCTCCGACCCGGCGCAGATGACGGGCATGCTGGACCGGGCGCGGTCAGACCTCGGGGGCGACGCGGAGATCCCCGAGGAGAACCGGCGGCTGCTGACGGGCATGTTCGACCAGATCGACGAAGTGAACAAGGCAATGGGGGGCATCAACCCGGGGGCGGCGAGCGGGCCCGGAGCACAGGGGCCGGGTGCGGCACAGGGTGGTGAAGCCGGCGGCGCCGGGGGCTGGATGCCCGTGCAGGTGACGCTCACGGAGTTGAAGGACGAGTCGGACCGGCCCCGCAGCTCCTGGGAGGTGTCGTTCCCGCAGGGCGTGGTTTGGGCGCTCATGGGGTGCGTGACGGGGTTTGGCGTGTCGATGTCCGGCGAGCGCAGCCGCGGCACCCTGCTGAGGCTCTCGGTCGCGCCGATCTCGCGTGGGCAACTGCTGCTGGGGAAGGCGGGGGCGTGCTTCCTTGCGTGCCTGGCGGTGCAGACGCTGCTGATCTCGCTGGCGGTGGGCGTGTTCGGCGGGATGATGGGCCAGTTCCGCGTGGGCAACCCGGCGATGCTGGCAGCCGCGATGGTTGTTTCTGCGATCGGGTTCACGGGGCTGATGATGCTGCTGGCGGGGCTGACGCGGACCGAGGGCGGCGCCTCGGGGCTCGGGCGCGGGCTCATCATCGTGCTGGCGATGATCGGCGGCGGGTCGATCCCGCTGTTCCTGCTCCCGGGCTGGGTGCAGACAGCGAGCAGCATCAGCCCGTTCAAGTGGGCGACGATCTCGATCGAGGGGGCGATCTGGCGGGGCTTCACATGGGCGGATTGCGTGCTGCCCTTCGGCGTGCTGCTCGGGTGCGGCGTGGTGGGCTTTGCGATCGGCGCGAGCGCGCTGAAGCCCGCGGAGCGTGCCTAGGCCTTGGTCGCCTTCACCGGCTCCATCCCCAGCCAGTGGCGGATCACGCCGTGGCCGAGGTAGATGATCGGCGTGATGGCGATGGCGAGCACGAACTTCAGCGTGTAGCCCGTGAGGGCGATGGGCAGGATTCGGGCGAGGGGCACGATGTCGTCCGGGGGCGAGCCCATGACCTTGCGGCCCACGTGGAAGGCGAGCACGGTCACCACCACGCTGTCGATGAACTGCGAGATGACGGTGGAGCCGGTGGCCCGGAGCCAGATCAGCCTGCCACCGGTGAGCCGCTTCAGAACGCCGAAGACCGCGATGTCGGACATCTGCCCTGCGAGGTATGCAAAGAGCGACGCGACGTACATGACCTTGGCGGGCCCGAACATGCCGTTGAAGACCTCTGGCTTGACGTTGAAGGGGGCGTCGAGGTATGGCATGGCCTGAGAGACGTTGATGACGAGGAAGACGAACATCGCCATGGCAAAGCCGATGAACGTGACGCGGCGTGCGCCCTTGGCGCCGTAGTACTCGTTGATGAGGTCGGTGAGGAGGAACGTCACGGGGAACGTGAGCATGCCGCAGGTGTGCTCGATGGCGGAGATTTCTCCGACCCAGGGGAGCGTGACGCTGAATCCCAGGGGGATCCGGAACAGCTTGATGCCCACGATGTCTGCGATGATGAGGCTGGCGCAGAAGAACGCCGTCAACCACACGTAGAGTTTCTGGGGGGTAGACAGGTCGGCGGGGTGCGTGCCTTGGCTCATGACACCCAGTGTACCGGCGGCCAGGCCACTTGAACCGGGTGCAAACCGGCCAACGATCTCCCCATGGGCCCCCTCCCCTCGTACCTCGCCTGGACCGTACTCGCGCTTATCGCACTGAACGCGCTGCTGGCGCTGTGGCTGCTGAGGCGGGACCCGGGCCTGGGCACGCCCCGATGCCGCCGATGCTGGTACGACATGGCCGGGGCGACGGGGACGCGCTGCCCGGAGTGCGGGACGGACCACCCCGCGCCGCGAGACCTGCTCCGCCGGCGCCTCCGCTGGGGACGGCTGCTGCTCGCGCTGCTGCCCATGCCGCTGCTGTTGTTCCTGGCGCTGAGGCTGGGCGCGTTCCCCGCGCTGTACTACGCGGTGATGCCGACCTGGCAGCGCGTGGGCACGCGCGAAGTCTCCGGGCACACGATCACGCACTATCGCGCGAGGAACCCGGCCATTCCCGAGGAGCGGGTCGTGGTGCGGGGCAGCGTGAACTACGAGCTGGTTGACCGGCGTGTGTGGGCCGGCGTCGCGGTCGACACCGCTCCCCGGTCCATGACGACCCAGCCCCTGCTGGGAGATGGAACCACCGACTGCACCGGCGACGGAGAGCCGGACCTCATCATCGAAGGGTTCAGCGGCGGGGCGCACTGCTGCACGACCTTCGCGGTGCTGCAACTGGGTGCCAAGGCACGGTCGCTGGGGGTCATCGAGGCCGGCAACGCCGCGTATTGGCGACAAACCGCCACGCCCGGAGTGCTGGAGATGCTGGGCGCAGACTACACGTTCGATTACTGGCTTGTGCCGCACGTGGAGTCGCCGGCGCCGACGGTGGTGCTGGGGTGGGACGGCAGCCGGTTCTCGCTCTACACGCCCTCCATGGCCCGGCCCGCGCCGGACGAGGCTTCACTTGCGGGGATGGTGGCGGATCTGAACGCACTCCCCGCCCGCGCGGACTTTTCCGGGCGCACGATCCCGCCCCCTGAGCTGTGGCGGGCGATGCTCGAACTGGCGTACTCGGGGCACGAGCCGCTCGCGTGGAAGTTGATCGAGGGAGCCTGGAATCCGTCGTGGGGAGACCGTGCGGGCTTCGAGGCCGAGATGCGGGCCCAGTGGGCGAACAGCCCGTTCCGCGCGATGGTCGAGGCGTGGGGCAACGCGAGCGGAAAGTCGGGCGGCTAGGCCGGGGCGCGGAGAGACTCGACCGCGGCGGGCACCTGCTCCGCGAGTTCCTGCGCCAGGAGGCCCGCCTGCGCGCCGTGCGTGCTGGCCCAGCCCTCGCCGGCAATGGCGTGCGCCTCCACGCCAACGCGGGCGGCGTCGAAGAGGCTGAGCGCCGGCGTCGCGCCCCGTGCGTACTGCGCGATGAAGCCGGCGATGACGCCGCCCAGCACGTCGCCCGTGCCGGCGGTCGCCAGGCAGGAGTGCCCGCGAAGGCAGGTCCACGTCCGGATGCCATCGGAGACGACGGTGCCCGCGCCTTTGAGTACGCAGATGCAGCCGAGGCGCCGGGCGAGCTCCGCCGCGGCAAGGGGCCGCTGCGCGGGGTCGGTGGGGTCCAGCGAAATCCGGAGGGCGCCGCCCAGCCGCCGGAACTCGCCGGGGTGGGGCGTGAGGACCGCGGGAGCGTGAAAGTCCCTGAAGAGATCCGGGAGGCCCGCGAGGTTGTTGATGGCGTCGGCATCAACGACAACAGGCACCGAGTCTTGCTGCACAGCACGAAGAGAGAGCGCCCGCTCGACATCACCCTCGCCCAGACCCGGACCGATGACCACAGCGGAGGCGCCGGAAAGCAACTGATCGAGCACCTGCGGGGCAGCCTCGGGGTCGAGCCCTCCATCCGGGGTCTGCGGGAAGCCCACACCGGTCGCGCTGGGGCACACAGTGAGGCCGGCGGGGAGGAGGTCCGCGGGCATGGCGAGCCTGGCAAGGCCCGCGCCGGCGCGGAGCGCGCCGAGAGCCGCGAGCGCCGGGGCCCCGACCATGGCGCGCCCGCCGGCGTGAGAGCCGCCGATCACGACCACGGTGCCGAACGTGCCCTTGTGGCTCTGTGCGGGGCGAGGGGGCAGGTGGGGCAGGCTGGGGGCCGGGTCGCTCACTTCGGGCTCACTTAAAACTCACTTGACACTCACTTGACACTCTCGACCTTGACCTTGAGGCGGCCCATGGCACCGGCGACGCTGACCATGCCGCTGGTGAGGTCGCCCTCCGCGAGGGCGGAGGTTCCCAGGGTGATGTGTGTCGCGTCGAAGGGCGTGGAGGCGGGGAGGGTGGCGTCGAGGTCGACCCAGCGGGGCGCACCGTCGATGGTGAGCAGGGCCTGCGCCCACATGTGATAGCCGAAGATCTGCTTTGCTCCGGCGAACCCGTCGGCGTAGACCAGGCCGCTGACGACGCGGGCGGGGATGCCGTCGGCCCGCAGGACGGCGGCCAGGAGCACGCCGTGCTCGGAGCAGTCGCCGGCGCGGTCGCGGGCGACCTCCGACGCGGAAGCGAACCCGACGTTCAGGTTCTTCTTGGTGATGTGCAGGTGCACGAAGTGGCGGAGCATCTCGGCACGCTTTGCCTTGTCCTCGCCGACGGCCTGGAGCGCGACGGCGGCCAGTCGCTTCACCTGCTCGTCGTTGGAATCGCACATCGTCGTCGCGGCGAGGTACGCGGGGTCCTTGGTGTCGGCGTCGGGGGCTGGGTCGAACGTATCCGCGCGGATGGTGAGCCTGAGCGTAGTCGCGTCGACCTTCTCCACACGCTGGGAGCCGGTCGCGGGCACCTCGGGAAGGGGCTCCTCGGGCACACTCAGGACCAGCACCGCCTGCTTCACCTGGCGCGGGTTGTCGATGGGCTTATCAGGATAGATAAACGTGCTCGTCATGACCTCCGGAGATGGCCCCGCACCCTCCGCGATCGCCTCTTCCCGCGTGGAGCGTGTCATGGTCACGGCGAGCCCGCCCACGAGCGTGCGGCTCTTCACAAGCTCGCCCTCGGCGTCGATGTACTCCGTCGACTTCGCGCCGGGCATCACGCTCATCTCAACCACGGTCTTCACAACGTCCAGCTCACGCCCGGCGATCGTGAGCTTCTCGGGCTCGAAGCCCGTCCGGACTGCGGTCACGACCGTCGGGCCGTTGGAGGGGTCCATCGTGCGAACCGTGATCTCCTTGGCACCGGACTTGAAGCGCTGCTGCACGTAGCGCTCCGCTGCGGCGGGGGCGAGCCAGGTGCCCTCCGGGTTCGGGAGCGTGCGCTCGGTGGTCTCCCCCTCCTGCGTGGACTTCAGCCTGATGCCCTCGGGCGTGAACGTGTACTCGGAGATGATCTCGTTCTTGCCGAGTTTCTGGACAGCCTTCATGGAGATGGGCTTGCCGTCTCTGCCCTCGACGAACTCCGACTCGATGGTGATGGAGAGCCCCGCGCCTCCCCGGGCAAGGGAGAAGTGGGTCTTGGAGGTCGTGGTGACCGTGGTATCGGTCTCGAGATCGAAGGTGTGCATCCACCCGGCCTTGCCGCCCATCATTTCGACAACGTACCAGCGGTCGGCGGTCTGCGCGAACGCGGCGAGCGGGGCAAGAACATAGAGCAGAATCGCGGCGGCCAGACGGTGGTGGAGCGTCAGCATGGGAGCCTCCCGCCCGGGCCCGCGGCGAGCGCGGGCTGGGCCGCGAAGCGTAGGGGCCCGCACCCCAGCCCGCCCCTTGCCGCCACTATGTCGCCACTTCAGAACCGGGCACCGGCCACGCTCACGCAGGGTCCAGCGCGATGTCCAGCTCGACCACCGCGGGCTTCTCGCACTCGCGGCCCGTGCACGCCTGGTACGCGACGGTGAGCAGGGGCCGGCCCGTCCACTCGCCCTCACGCTCCAGCACGACCTTGACCTCAATGAGCCCATCGTGCACCAGCACGCACGCGTCACCCTCGCCCATCGGCATACCCGGCGGATAATCCGCGAATGCACGCACACCCGTGCCCCCCACCACCCCGACGCGCAGCGGGTAGAGCGCTCTGGCGGCAGGCGTGCTCCCCGGGTCCGCGGCTGCGACGTGCCATCCCGGCGACACTCTGACCGCGAGGTTGAGCATCGCGGGCCCGTCCGCGGGGATCGTCACGCGGTCGGTCTCCGCGAGCACCTCGACCGCGCTGTGGGCCTCCCTCGGCGCGGGTCCGCTGGCGTCGAACTCTCCGGGGTTGATCTCCGCCGCGAGCAGCAGGCGCAAGAGCGCCCGCACGCTGTTCACCGATCCGGTGGGGCTCTCGGCCATGGGCTCGCTGACCCCCGAGATCGCGGCGACGGCGAGCGCCGACCATGCCTTGTCCCCGGTCGCCTCTCGCAGGTCGAGCAGCGCGTGCAGCATGAGGGACCCGCCCGAGGGGCACGCGCCGTCGTGCGTCGCGCGCCCCCGGACGAACAGGTCTCCGCGGCCCGCGGGGGCATCGTGCAGCACGCCCGAGGCGTCCGCGAACTCCCGCATCGCCCGCGCCGCCAGCGAACGCGCCGACTCCAGCCACTCGGATGAGACGCCTCGAAGTGCCACGAAGGCGGACACGACCGCTCCGTAGTCCTCAAGGACTCCGGGGACGGACGCGCGGCCAGCCCGCTCGCTTCGGACGAGTGAGCCGTCCGCGGCGATCATGTGGTCGCGGACAAACTCCGCCGCCCGAAGCGCCGCGGCGGCGAAGCGGGGCTCGTTCAGGTCTTCCGACGCGGACATGAGCGCCTGGATCATCATGCCATTCCAGCAGGCGACCGACTTGTCGTCCTTGCGGGGCTGGGGGCGGGCGTCACGGCGAGCCAGGAGCGCGCGGTTGATTCGCGCCAGGTCGTCGGCGAATGCGGCTTCGGACCGGCGCAGGCCCGGTGCCAGGTGTTCCGGCCTCTCGGCGAGCCGGAGAACCCATGCGGGCGGCTCGCCGGGGTGGTGCGGGTCGCGGAAGTTCGCCGGGCCGTCCAGCCCGTACGCGGCGCGGGCGAGGGGCGCGTCTTCTTCTCCCACCGCGGCGGTCACCTCCTCGGGCGTCCAGAGGTAGTTGAGCCCCTCGCGCCCTGCAACCTCCGCGTCGATGGCGGAGAGGAACGCGCCACGGGCGCTGGTCATGTCGCACAGCACGCACTCCGCGGTGCGGCGAGCAACGTGCGCGAAATACGGGTCGGTGTAGAGCCTCGCCGCCCGCGCATAGACGCGGAGGAGCTGCGCCTGGTCGTAGAGCATCTTCTCAAAGTGGGGCACGGTCCACGTCCCGTCGACGCAGTACCTGTGGAAGCCGCCCCCAACCTGGTCGTGCAGCCCCCCCACCGCCATGCGATCAAGCGTCTTGCGGAGGGCGAAGTCCACCGCGTCCGCCGTGGAGTCATCGCCCGCTCGCACCCGGACATCGAGCAGAAACTCCAGGTAGACCGCCTGGGGGAACTTTGGTGCTGCACCGAACCCGCCCTCCATCTTGTCAAAGATGCGCAGCAGCCCCGAGACGGCGTCCGCCACCTGCTTCTGGCCGAGCTCCGCGGCGCGGACGGGGCGTGCCAGGTGTTCCTCGACGGCCCGGGCGACTTCCTCGGCCTGCTTCATCACGCCGTCACGCTGCATCCGCCACGCGCCGGACATGGCCAGCAGCACCTGCGAGAAGGTGGACATGCCCGCGCGGGGCTCCTTGGGGAAGTACGTCCCGGCCATGAAGGGCCTCAGGCGGTGAGGCTCAAGGAAGACCGACATGGGCCATCCTCCGCGGCCGGTGAGCATCACCGTCGCCGCCATGTACAGGTCGTCGACCTCCGGGTGTTCCTCGCGGTCGAGCTTGATGCAGACGAATCGCTCGTTCATGAGAGCCGCGGTTTCCGCGTCCTCGAACGACTCCCGCTCCATGACGTGGCACCAGTAGCACGTGGAGTAGCCGATGGAGAGGAAGATGGGCACGTCGCGGCGGCGTGCCTCGGCGAAGGCCTCCTCTCCCCAGGGCCACCAGTCCACTGGGTTGTGCGCGTGTTGCAGCAGGTACGGGCTGGTCGAGCCCTGAAGGCGGTTTGCCATGCGAAACTGTACGGCGGGCTGGGCAGGGCCTCCGCCGAGCCTATCGCTTCGCACCCAGCGGCTTGATGATGAGCGAGAGCACGCGGCCGCCGGCCTGCGAAGTGGCCAGCGCCGCCCTCCCGGCATCGCGCGGTCTCACCACGCTCCCCGCGGCGCGGGCGGAGGATCGCAGCACCACGTCCACGCCGTGCAGCACCCCAGAGATGGTGACGGGCGTGTCGATCACCCGCACGTCATCGTCCTGGTGCCCGTCAAAAACCTCGGCGCGACGGTGCTCGAAGAGCGCGCCGTACTCCGAGGCGGCGGCTTTCACGTCTGCCACGCCGGCCATGGGGTCCTCACCGGCGCCGATGTCACCGAGCGCGTCGCGGAGGGGCTGGAGCGCGTCGTCCATGACCGCACGGGCGTGAAGGATGCGCTCCGCGTCCGCCTGCACCAGCAGCGGGACCATTACCGTGAAGACCGGGCTGCACAGGGGCTCTTCGGCGCGCTGGGCGAGGCTCGAGGCGACGGGCCGGGCGACCAGCACGCGGTGCCTCCCGGCGAAGCGGTCCACCGCCGCCGCGACCGGAATGGCAAACCCGGGATTCGGCCCGGCGCGGAGCATGTCCGCGGCGAGGCGCGACAGGTACGCACGCTCGTCGTCGCAGGTGTCGTCCTGGAGGAACGTGCGGAGGCAGCCGTACTCGTCCTCGCGCCGGATGGCGTCGTGGACGGCGAGCATGTCGCTGGCGGGGCCGTCGCCCCCCAGATCGGCGCTAAGCACACCGGCACGCCACAGCGGGAGGGACCACTGCCAGGAACGGGTGAACTCCACATAGGAGGGGATCCCCTCCGCCCCCGTGCGCCCGCCCGGCGCGGGCAGGAGCGTCACGACCCGGCGCGCGAGGAGCGCGGACGCCATGGCGGGCGCCTCTCGCGTGGTCAGGTGATAGGGATTGACGGCAACGATCATCTGGGGCTCCGAGTCTGCCTCACACTATTCGGCGCGCGCGGGCCGCGCGGGTGCACCCGCGGCACGGTTTTGGCTCTGACCGCCCGGCGCGGCCTTTGCTGGGGCTATCGCCCCCTGTACCCGCGCGGGTTTGCCTGCATCCAGCGCCACGCCGTGCCGATGATCTCCCTGAGGTCCGTCACCTTCGCCGACCAGCCGAGCTCCGCGCGAATTCTGCCCGGGTTGTTGAAGACCGCGGGCGGATCACCCGCGCGCCGCGGTCGCTCCACCACCTTGAAGTTCCGGCCCGTCACCTCCTTCACGGCGTCGATGATCTCCCGCACCGAGTAGCCCTGGCCGATGCCCACGTTGTACGCGAGCGCCTCGCCCTCGCCCAGGCGGTGCATGGCCAGCACGTGCGCGTCGATCAGGTCCTCGACGTGCACGTAGTCGCGGATGCAGGTGCCGTCGGGCGTCGGATAGTCCGTGCCGAAGATGCCCACCTCGGCGCGGGTGCCGAGCGCCGCCTCGAGCACGACGGGGATGAGGTGGGTCTCGGGCGTGTGGTCCTCGCCCAGCAGCCCCGTGCGGTCGCAGCCGCACACGTTGAAATACCGCAGCATGGCGACGCCGAACGCGCGCCCGGCCCTTCGGCAGGCCTCGGCGTAGTCCAGCAGCACGTGCTCGTCGTGCAGCTTGCTCCGGCCATAGGGGCTCACCGGGTTCTGCGGGCAGTGCTCCGGGACAGGGATCATGTCCTCCGGTGGCTGGCCGTAGGTCGCGCAGGAGGAGGAGAAGACGAACCGCCGCACACCCGCGCCGGCTTTCGCCGCGTCGTCGCACGCACCCAGCACGCTGATGAGCCCGGAGACGTTGTTGTGGTAGTAGCGGAGCGGGTCGTCCACGGACTCGCCGACGTACGCGAGGGCCGCAAAGTGCATCACGGCCTCGGCCTGGTGGCGGGTGAGCAGGTCCGCGACAAGCGCGCGGTCGTTGATGTCTCCCTCGACGAAGGTCAGGAGGCCCGGGTGGCGTTGGTCGAGCAGTTCCATGGCGCGCCGGTGACCGCGGAAGAGGTTGTCCAGGCAGACGACGCGCACACCGTCAACCAGAAGCCTCTGGACCGCGTGAGACCCGATGTAGCCAGCGCCGCCGGTGACCAGCACAGTCATGCAGACTCCCTCGCTAAAGAGTGGATTCTAGGGGTCGGGGCCGGACCGGCCCCGGGCTGCCGCGGGTGGGCCCGGCCATCGGCTCGGACCACCTGCCCGTCATCGCAAGGCTGCGCGTTCCGGACTGACCCGCTGGCGGATCGAGACTGGCTCGGCTACGCTTGGTTCCCATGTGCCGTGCCACGACGACCACCACGCAAACGATCCACGCCTGACGGCCGGCAGGCGTGCCCACTCTGTCCTCACGACCCGGCCCCCGAAGGCCGGGTTTTTCATTTCCGCGTTTCAACTTCCCCGATCCCTCACCCCTGCACCGCGAGCAACCCCATGGCCCACGAACCCACCTGCCTCGTCTGCCAGAAAGTCATGGTCCTGGGCTTCCTCAGCGACCTGGGCCATCACAACACCATCCACCTCCCCCGGTGGTGCGAGGGCGAGCCCCAAGCCTCGTGGCTCTCGGGTGAGGCCAAGTCTTCACAGGTGAAGCAGGGCGTCAAGGTCGTGGCGTATCGCTGCCCGCAGTGCGAGGCCCTGCGTCTCTACGCTCCGTCCGCCGATTAGCCACGTTCGATTGCACTCCCGCACCGGCCGCCGGCCCCGCGTGGGCCCTTCCCCGCCAAAGCACCCGGACCCGCACCATGCCCACCATCACCCTTCCCGACGGCAAGACCAAGTCCTTCGACAAGCCCGTGTCCGGGCTGGAGGTCGCCGCGTCCATCGGCGCAGGCCTCGCCAAGGCCGCGCTCGCCATAAAGGTGGACGGCGAGACCCGCGACCTGTCGCACGTCATCGACCGTGACGCCTCCATCGCGATCATCACCACCCCCAAGCCCGGCCAGCCCGCCAGCGCAGAGGCCCTCACCCTCATGCGCCACTCCGCGGCTCACGTCATGGCCGAGGCCATCCAGGACGTAGTCGGCAAGGATGTGCAGCTCGCCTACGGCCCCCCCACCGACACCGGGTTCTTCTACGACATGTTCGTGCCGGAGGGAATGAAGATCTCCAGCGACCACTTCGAGGCGATCAACAAGCGGATGGCGGAGATCATCAAGGAGGACCGGAAGTTCTGCCGGTATGAGATCGCCGCCGGTGATGGGCTCGCCAAACTCCGCACCGAGCGCAACAAGTACAAGATCGACAACGCCGAGCGGGCGCTGGGCCTGCCCAGCAGCGTGTACACCTCGGCGAAGCCCGCCCCCGCTGCAGCACAGGCCGACCGTGCCCCGGTGCTCTCCTTCTACGCCACGGGTGAGCCGGGCAAAGACTGGGAGGACCTCTGCCGCGGACCGCACGTCCCCTCCACCTCGCGCATCGGCGCTGCGTGCGTGCTGTCGCTGGCGTCGTCCTACTGGCACGGTGATGAGAACTCCGACCGGCTGATCCGCGTGTACGGCACCGCGTTCCCGACTCAGGCCGACCTCGACCAGTACCTCCGCCAGCGTGAAGAGGCCTCAAAGCGCGACCACCGCGTCATCGGCCGGGCGCTGCGTCTCTTCCACATCGACGAGACCGTGGGCCAGGGGCTCATCCTGTGGACCCCCAAGGGCTCGATCGTCCGCAAGGAGCTGCAGTCGTTCATCGGGGCGGAGCTGAAGAAGCAGGGCTATACCGAGGTCTTCACGCCTCACATCGGCTCGCTGGAGCTCTACAAGACCAGCGGGCACTTCCCGTACTACAAGGACAGCCAGTTCCCGCCCATCATCGATCGCGAGTCGCTGGATCGCCTCGCCACCTGCTCGTGCGCGGACGTGATGAGGCGGGTGGAGGGCGTCTCGCAGCGCCTGGCGGACGGCATCAACGAGCGCACCCGCGCCACCACCATCGCCCCGGACCGCGTCCTCCCCGACGACCAGCTCGTGCAGGGCTTCATGCTCAAGCCCATGAACTGCCCGCACCACGCCAAGATCTTTGGCAGCAGCCCCCACTCCTACCGCGACATGCCCGTCCGCCTCGCGGAGTTCGGCACTGTGTACCGCTGGGAGCAGTCCGGCGAGCTCAACGGCATGACCCGCGTGCGGGGCTTCACCCAGGACGACGCGCACCTGTTCTGCACCGAGGACCAGATCCCCGCGGAGATCCAGGGGTGCCTGTCGCTGGTCAAGGTCATCTTCGGCAAGCTGGGTATGAAGGACTATCGCGTGCGGGTCGGACTGCGCAACCCCGACAGCAACAAGTTCACGGGCTCTCCCGAATCCTGGGACAAGGCCGAGGCCGCCTGCATCGACGCCGCCAAGTCCCTCGGCGTCTCCTTTTCACAAGAGCCCGGCGAAGCCGCGTTCTATGGCCCCAAGATCGACTTCGTCGTCAAGGACGTCATCGGTCGCGAGTGGCAACTGGGCACCGTTCAGGTCGATTACCAGATGGCCAACCGCTTCGACCTCCACTACATCGGCCCCGACAACAGGCCACACCGCCCCGTCGTCATCCACCGCGCGCCCTTCGGCTCCATGGAGCGGTTCTGCGGCGTGCTCATCGAGCACTTCGCCGGCGCCTTCCCCGCGTGGCTCAGCCCCGAGCAGGTCCGCGTCCTCCCCATCAGCGACAAGTCCAACGACTACGCCCATCAGGTGGCCTCGGCCCTGCGAGCGGCGGACATCCGTGTCAGCGTCGATGAGAGCAATGACCGCGTGCAGGCCAAGGTGAAGGTCGCCGCCGACGACAAGGTGCCCTACATGCTCATCGTCGGCCCGCGCGACGCGGAATCCGGAAGTGTCTCCGTCCGCGCCCGGGGCACCGAGAAAGACCTGGGGGCAATGCCCCTGGTGAACTTCGTGGACGCCCTGGCCGCCGAGGTGCGGGAGCGGAGGGCGGAGCTCACCGTGAGGCCGGCGTGATCGAGCCTCGGCATACCCCTGGGCTCTACGACGCCGACGGAAGTTGGCGGGAGGTTGTGGTGCTCGGCACCACGCCGCACGACTGGGATCGGCTGATCGCCTGGGCTCTGGGACGCTTCCCCTCGGGCAGCACCTTCACGATCGATGGCGAGCCCGCGCCGCTGCCGGGCTTCGTCCGCGACATCCTGGAGATTCATGGCCACGCGAGCCCGGAGTGGTCGCTGGACCTCGGAGGGTTGACACTCCACTGCCAGTTCCACAGCGAGTCACGCGTGGAGTTTGATCTGGACCCGGCGGCGCTCCCGGGCCCTGGCGTGGAGGTGCTGTTCGGGTTCATCCGCGAGCTGGGGGCGCTGCTCTCGCACGACGTGTACGTGACCCCAGAGAACTCCTGGAACGCGCCGATCCTGGTCTACCTGCACGAGCCGCGCCGCATCATCGCCGTCGCGGCGATCGACCGCGAGGAGTTCGAGCCCTAGACGAGGCCCGAATCTCCCACCGCGGGGCCGGCTCACCCTCCCCCGATGGCATCGATGAGGGCCGAGACGTCGTCCTGGTCCACGCTCCCGTCCTGGTTGAAGTCCGGGTCGATGCCGGTGGGGTTCTCGCCGCCCCCGACGACGTTGATGAGGTAGGCCACGTCGTCCTGGTCGGCGTTGCCGTCACCGTTCATGTCGAGGTCGGCGGGGCAGCCCACGATGGTGACAGAAACGTCATCGACGCCGGCCTCGACAACCGAGCCCGCGCCGAGGTCTCTGGCGACAAACCGAAGTCGCATGGTCTGGGTCGGAATCACGAAGTCCTCGATGCGGAAAGAGGCGCGGACCCAGGCGCCCGCGTTCTGCGTCACGTCCTCGAGCGTCACCCAGGTCTGCCCGCCGTCGTTGGAGATCAAGACGGGCATGGAGTCGCTGTTGGGGTTGCTCCCGGTGTTGTTGCTGTACCAGCGTTGGTACGAGAGCATGGTGCTCTCCACGCGCGTGTAGGACTGGGGCCTGGCAGAGAAGACCGGGCTGGTGAGCGTGGTCGCCCCGCCGTCCACGTCGTTGGCGCCATTGGTCGTCCCCGTGGCCCCGGTGATCCAGCAGAGCGAGCCCGCGTCATTCGAGTCGTCCCCAGGCTGAGAGGGGTTCGCAACCGGGTCGGCCCGCTCCCACAGCCCCGTGGTCGCGGCGTCGCCCGGCGCGCCCACCGTCCAACCCAGGTCCGTGCTCATCGTGTCCGCCCAGCGCACGGAACTCCCGGCGCCGCTCGCGGCCAACGGCGACGCCCAGCCCTCGGGCGGATAGGTCTGCGCCATCCCCGGCGTGGCGGCCTCAAAGTAGTACTCCACCTGCTCCTGGCACGCCGCCGGGGGCAGGCTGGATGCGTACACCGACCCTGCGACGTGCGTCATGGGCGTCGTCTGCCAGTCACCCCCCACAACACGCCAGCGCAGTACCGGCAGGCCCTGCATCACCGCCGCGGAGGCGCGGACCGCTATGTCCACGGGCGTCGGCTCGGACGTGCTGAGGCTGGTCGGTGGCGGCGTGACTTCCGCGAAGATCAACGGCATGGCGGCGTATTCCACGAGGCGGATCGCCCCCTCGAAGTTCTCCTCGGCGTTGGGGATGATCTCCGAGGCGGGCATCACAAAGCCGTACGAGCCCGTGTCGCGCACCTCGATGGACATGCCCAGGGCGTTCCGATCGCCGTACACCCAGTCGAGCGAGCCTCCCGAGGCCGGGTAGATGTTGGTGTACGTGGGCCCGGGGCGATACACCATGCCGTGCACGCTCTGCATGACGCCCGCCATGTCCCGTTCGACGCGGCGGAAGATGGCGCGGTCGTCGCAGTCCGCCCCGGTCCAGCCCCAGGGGGTCAGGATGAGCTGGGAGTAACTGTGGATGTCGATGTGCGCCCGCAGGTTCGGGAGGCCGGTCATGAAATCGCGCATGGCGGCGGTCTCGGGCTCGGAGAAGGGCCCCGTGCCCCTGTACGTCTCGTTGTTGGTCGCGGTGCTGGCCCCCTCGCCCCCCCACCCGAAGCCCCAGTTGCGATTGGGGTCCACGCCAAAGGTGCCGTCGCCGTTGTCGCGCCGGTTCTTCCGCCACATCCGGTTGTTGGGGGTCCAGGTGAACTCGTAGCCATCGCAGTTGACGACGGGCACGACATAGACGTCGCAGAGGTCGACCAGCCCGGTCAGGCGCAGGTCGTTGCCGTAGCCCTCGATCAGGCGATCGGCGATCCACATGCTGGTCATGGGCGTGGCCCACTCGCGGGCATGCTGGCAGGAGTTGAAGACGACCGCGGGGCGCGCGGAGCGCGGGTTGCCCGGCAGGTCGGGCCCGGTGATGCGCACGCCGCGGATCTGCCGGCCCTGGATCGTCTGCCCCACGACAAAGGTCGAGGCGATCTCCGGATACTCCGCCTGGTAGTGGTCGAGCCTCGCGCCGATCTCCGTGAGGTTTCGGAACGTGGAGAACCACGCGGCGTCGCGGTCCCGGTGCGCCGCCTCCACCTGCGCCCGCTCCTGGTCCAGCAGGACCTGCACATCCGCGATCATCACCGTGTGCTCGATCCCGGCCTCCTGCATGGCCGCTCGCTGCGAGGGCGTCACCTGCACGTCAAGCTCTCCCGGGCCGATGCGGCAGGACCACGCGCCCTGGACCATCCCCAGGACTCGCTCCACGTCCGCGGGGGTCGTCGGCGTCACGCGCACGACCATCTGCCCGTTGTATGGCCCGGGGGGTATCGCCTGCTGGGCCAGGGCCGTGCCCGTCAAGAGGATCAACGCCGCCATCACACTCGTGCGCATGCCAACCTCCGTTCCGATCCCGCTCGCTCTTGTGTATCCTCCCACGATGCCATCCGAAACGCAAGGGAACTCTCCGGCGAAGCGCCGGGCCGGGCCCGCCGCCTTGGCCTGCCTGTGCCTGGCGGCTGCCCTCGCCTCCGCCAGTGAGCCCATCAAGGAGCCCGTCAAGGAGCCCGTCAAGGAGCCCGTCAAGGAGCCCGCCCCCGTGTACCCAACCGCCGCGGTCGCCGCCGACCACGCTCTGGCCTCTCAGGCCGGGCTCGAAATGCTCCGCGCCGGCGGCAACGCCGTCGACGCGGCCGTCGCCACCTCCTTTGCCCTCTCGGTCGTCCGCCCGTATTCCTGCGGGATCGGGGGCGGCGGGTTCATGCTCATACGTCTTGCGGACCACCATGGCCGCGGACCTCTCACCGTCGCCATCAACTTCCGCGAGTCCGCGCCGGCCTCGGTCAAGCCCGATAGCTATGAGTCCCTGGGAGAGTTCGCCGCGACGCACGGCGGAATGGCCGTCGGCATCCCGGGACAGGTCGAGGGCATGCTGCACGCCCTGGAGCGCTACGGCACACTCAGCCGCCAACAGGTCCTCGCCCCCGCCATCCGCCTCGCCAAAGCGGGCTTTAGCGCCGACGCCCACTACATCAAGAGCACGCAGCACGACGACCTGGTCATCCCCTGGCTTCGCGCGGAGCCAGAGCGGCAGGAACGGTTCGCGTGGCTGTGGGAGCGCTGCCTCCGGCGGGGCGAGGTGAAGGTCGGCGACCATGTCGCCCTGCCCGAGCAGGCAAGGGTGCTGGAGTGCATCGCCGCCGATGGCCGCGCGGGCTTCTATGAGGGACCGGTCGCGCAGGCCATCGTGGACGCCGTCAACGCCGACGGCGGGCACTTGACACTCGAAGACCTCCGGGGATATCGGTGCGAAGAGACGCCCGTGCTCACCAGCACGTTCAGGGGCCGCACAGTCATCGGAATGCCTCCCCCCAGCAGCGGCGGGATCGTCGTCGAGCAGGTGCTGGGCATGTTTGAGGCCAGGAAAGACCTGCTCGCGGAGGCCGTGGCCGCCGGGCACAACTCTCCCACGTACATCCACCTCGTCACAGAGGCGGGCAAGCACGCCTTCGCCGATCGGGCTCGCTGGCTAGGCGACGCGAACTTCGTGAAGGTGCCCCTGGGCGCCCTGCGGTCCAAGGAATACATCGCGTCGCGCGCGGCGCTGCTCGACCCGCAGCACACGCTCCCCCACGAGGCCTATGGCAGCGCCAAGCCCCTGCCAGAGGACGCCGGCACCAGCCACCACTGCGTCATCGACGCCCACGGCAACGCCGTCGCCTGCACCGAGACCGTGAACCTCATCTTCGGCTCGCTGCTAGCCGTGCCCGAGTACGGCTTTGTGCTCAACAACACCATGGACGACTTCCTGACCCGGGGTGGTCACGCCAACGCCTTTGGCCTCTCGCACGCGGACCGCAACCGCCCCCAGCCGGGCAAGCGCCCGCTTTCCAGCATGACCCCCACCATCGTGCTCGACGAGTCCGGACGCCCGAGCATCATCGTGGGTGGGGCCGGCGGGCCGCGCATCATCAGCGGCACGCTCCAAACGGCCCTCAACGTGCTGCTCTTTGACATGTCCGCGGACGCCGCCCTCGCCGCCCCGCGCTTCCACCACCAGTGGGAGCCGGACGTGCTCCAGCTCGAAGACGCCCTGAACACCCCGGACCTGGCGCAGCACCTGAAGGCCCGCGGGCACACCATGGGCCACCGCGAGGCAGTCGGCAACGTGCAACTCATCCGGCGCGTGCCCGGGGGCTGGCAAGCCGCCAGCGACCCGCGAAAGGGCGGCGCCCCCGCGGGCTACTGACGCCACGATACCATCCGGACATGCGTCACCCGTTCATCGTCGCCCTGCTCGGGGCGTCCCTCTCGCCCGTGTGCCTGGCCCAGAGCGCCACCGACACCTGGAACACTTCGTGCGCCAACTGCCACGCCGAGTCCGGAGCCGGGGGCGGCGCGGGCACGTCCTCGCTGCTCACCAAAGAACTCTCCGACCCCGTGAAGGGCGTCGAGACAGACCGCCGGTTCTTCGCGGCGATCAAGAACGGCCTGCCCGAATCCGGCATGCCCGGGTTCGCGGAGACCATGAACGACGCGCGGGTATGGGCGCTGGTCGTACACATCCGCGAGCTGCAGAACCAGGCGAGACGGGAACGCCGTGAAAGGCCGACGCCCAAGCAGGGCGTGTATGAGTCCACCTACTCGAAGTACCGGGTCGCGGACGTCGTGGCCTCGGGCCTGGAGGTGCCCTGGGCGGTGGACTTCATCCCCGCGGGTGCCCCAAAGTCCGGCCCGCCCGCGGGCGCGGTCGTCATCACCGAGCGCCCGGGCAAGGTAAGGCTCCTCATCGAGGGAACGCTCTCCGAGCCCCTCACGGGCACGCCAACGGTCCGCAACCGGGGACAGGGCGGGTTGATGGACGTCGCGATTCATCCGGACTTCAACACCAGCGGCTGGGTCTACCTCGCGTACTCCGACGCCGCGACGGAAGTCGCTCGCTCGCCGGGATTCACCAAGATCGTGCGGGGCCACATCACCCGCAAAGACGCGGGCTGGGCCTGGACCGACCAGCAGACGATCTTTGAGGCGAGCAAGGACCACTACCTCCCCACCGATATCCACTTCGGCTGCCGAATCGTCTTTACGCCCAAGGACGCGAGCGGCCGGCGCTATGTCTTCTTCGGCATCGGCGAGCGTGGCCACGGCGACCGCGCCCCGCGCCTCGACCGGCCCAACGGCAAGGTCTATCGCCTCTTCGACGACGGGACCGTCCCCGCAGACAACCCGTTCGTGAACGTCAAGGACGCCTACCCCGCCATCTGGTCCTTGGGCCACCGCAACCCGCAGGGGCTGGTCTTTGACCTCGAGGGCCGCCTCTGGGACACCGAGCACGGCCCGCGCGGAGGAGATGAACTCAACCTCATCGCAAAGGGGCGCAACTACGGCTGGCCCGCCGTTTCCTTCGGCATCAACTACAACGACGCCCCTTTCGCCACGCCCTGGCCCGCGAAGGAAGTTTCGCCCACCTCCGACGACACCGACGGCGTGTGCCTCCCCGCCTTCCGCTGGCTCCCCTCCATCGGCGCGTGCGGCCTGGACGTCGCCCGTGGCGACGCCTTCCCCGCCTGGAAGGGCGACCTGCTCGCGGGGGGCCTCTCCGGCGCGAACGTGGACCGCATCCGCACGCGCGACGGGGTGGTCATCGAGCACGAGCGCCTCATCGAGGGGCTCGGCCGCGTGCGCGACGTCGTGACCGGCCCCGGCGGGCACGTCTATATCGTTCTCAACGGCCCGGACAAAGTCATCCGCCTCGAACCCGTCCCCTGAGCAGGCACCCGCGGAGGCACGCCCATGAACGTCGCAGTCATCATTCCCGCCGCCGGCTCGGCGACGCGATATCAAGCCGCGGGCGCGGTGCGCCACAAGCTCGACGAGGACCTGGGGGGCAAACCCGTCCTGCAGCGCACCATCGAGGTCTTCACGAAGTTCGATTCCGACGAGTTTTCCATCGGCCCCATCCTTGTCGCCGGTCCGCACGCCGACGCCGAGTTCGCGGAGTTCAAGGACCGCCACCTCGACCGCCTGGGCCTGCTCGGTGCCCGGCTCGTGCGGGGCGGACGCACGCACCGATGGGAGACTGTCGCCGCGGCGCTGGCGGAACTCCCCGCGGGCGATGGCCTGGTCGCCGTCCATGACGGCGCCCGCCCCTGCGTGACCCACGACCTGCTGGACCGCGTGCTCCGGGCCGCCCGGAGATTTGGGGCGGCGGTCCCGGCCATCCCCGTTAGCGACACCATCAAGCGCGTGGTCGAGGCAGAGGCCGAGGCCGAAGAGCAGGACCGCGCCGCGGCGATCCTCGGGCTCGCTCCGGCCACCGACGGCCCGCAGAAGTTCGTCGCGGGCACCGTGCCCCGCACGGGGCTCGTGCTGGCCCAGACCCCGCAGGTCTTCAGGCACGCGCTGCTCGACGCGGCCTACGCGCAGGTCGCCGGCTGCCCCACCGACGACGCCGAGGTCGTGGAGAGCTACCTTGGCCGATCTGGCGAAGCCGGGCGCATCGCCATCGTCGAGGGCTCGCCCCGCAACATCAAGGTCACGCTCCCCGCGGACCTGACGCTGGCTCGAAACGTCCTCGGGCACCGCGAGCCCGAGGGCAAGCCCGCGCACAAGCGGTTCTAGGTTTCAATCAAGGGTTCAGACGGTCCCCGGCCAGACCTTCGCCTCGGGCTAGAACGAGCCCGCTGGGAAGTTGAACGGCGCGCGATAGATCAGCCCGTCGCGACCCAGGATCTTCTCCGCCTCGATCAGGAACGCCGCGTCGCCCTGCATGTCGCCCTTGGCGAGTTCGGCCGAGGCGTTTGGCACCTCCACCCGCGCGTTCCCCAGGCGGGGCCCGGCGAGCGTCAACACGTTCTGCAGCGAGGCACAGGCCTTCACGAGAGACTCGCGGGATTCCGGAGTCAGCGACCCGGCACGCACCGCCCTCACGATGTGCGAGAGCAGGTGGCCGCTGGCGGCACACGCCGCCTTCCCGCCTGCGGTGTCCAGCGCCGCCCCGGCGCCCGAGAGCTGTCTGACCATGCCCTCGTCCACCAGGATCAGCATCGCCTCGGCGAGTTCCGGGTGGCAGGGACGATCCGCCAGCCCCGCGCCCTGCGACTTCACGACCTTTTCGATCGCCTGATACGCGACCGTGCGGTTCGCGTCGTCCCGGCCCGCCTCGGCGAGCGTGGGCGCCCAGCCACGGAGCACAAGGCGGTCCTTCTCCACTACCGCCGCGTCCGCGAGTGCCCGGATGAGATCGAGCACCTGCGTGTCGAGGACCGCGTCCTGAGGAGAAAGCCTGACGGTGCGCAGCATCTGGCGGAGGGACTGGCCACCGGCCTGATGACGCAGGACCTGGTCCTTGGAAGCGAGCGAGGCGGAGATCATGGTGACCGAGTCGGGGCTCGCGAGCTCGCCGGCGATGACCAGCGCCTCGACCCCGCCCCGCCTCCCGCCGGCCATCGCACCCTGGAGCGCGTCGCGGAGCGCCTCGGAGTAGGCGACGCGGAACGCCGCGGAAGGGCTCTTCCCAAGCTCGAGGTTCGCGAGCAGCGCGTCTCGGTCGGCCTTGCGCTCGGTTGCCTTGTCGCTGGAGAGGTTCCTGGAGTGTGCCGTCGCGAAGCCCGCGATCTCCTGCTTCTGCTCGGCGCTGAGCTGCAGGCCGGAGATCAGCTCCGACGAGAGACCCTGTGCGCCCGCGCCCTGCGCGAGGCCCGCCAGTGCCAGCGTGACGACGATCGCCCGATTCAGCAAAGCTTCGATCAACGCCGCGCCCTTTCTGTTCCAGCCCGAACCCGAACAAAGCCCCCTCGCTCATCAGCATATGGAGGGTCGGGGAGGGGCAAAGTATCAGTACGGCGCGGGGCGGTCAACTGGTCCACACAATCCCCAACCTTCACGCCCGAACCCGGCATCCCCGCGCCCCCGCCGCTCAGTCGTACACCTCCAGGAAAATGCGCCGGCTCGGCTGCACCTGCCGGGGGATCATCCGGCGATCCCAGGACCCGGGGTCCTGCATCACTTCTTCGCTCCCACGCACGTACGCCTCCGCCCCAGACGGCCCAAGAATCGTCGCAACGGCTTGCAGCACACCGAGTTCCATACCGGCGATGCCGCAGACATACACGAGCGTGCGGCTGCCTGCAAGCAGCTCCCCGACCTCCTCCCGCCGGTCAAGAAGCCGCTCGTGCGCGTACATCCCGGGACGGCCATCGGCCTGACGCTCCCGGCTGATGGCGGTCAGATACCTGAACCCCGGCCTCGACGCCGCCTTTTCGAACTCCTGGTGATAGAGCAGGTCCGTCGCGTACGCCGCCCCCATGACCAGCATCACTCGCGACGAGGGCGCCACGGCCTCAAGCTCCTTCACCATCGCGCGGAACGGTGCGATGCCCGTGCCCGTCGCGACGAAGATGTAATCGTGAGCCGCAGGGTCCGCGGGAAGGACAAATCGCTTGCCGCTGGGACCGGTGACCTTCACCCTGTCGCCCACCCGCAGATCGCAGAGATAGTTGCTGCACACCCCGAGAAACAGGCGGTGGTGCTCGCGATGCTCGTCGATGGTCCGCTTGACAGTGGTCGAGAGGACGTTCCCGTTCCCGTCTTCACCCCGCGAGGGGCTCGCGATGGAGTAGAGCCTCAGCTTGTGGGGCTTGCCCGCGCTGTCCACTCCGGGAGGGATGACACCAAAGGACTGCCCAGGCGCGAAGCGGCCCGCGAGGGGCGTGCCGGAGACGTCCAGCGCCACGTGCCTCACGAACGACGCGGACTTTCGGCTCGCGGTGCAGCGCTCGGTCGAAACCACCGTCGCCTCACCCGGGCTGTTGGGTGTCAGCAGGTGCATCTCCGCGGGGCGGAGCACGGGGCCCTCGGTCTGTGTCGTCATTGCCCCATTGTTGGCGTTCAATGCCCAGGGCCGGCCTGCTCCACGCCAAAACTCCACCCAAGCGACATCGATTCTCCCGGCGCCAGCACCCGCACCCCCGTGCCCTCCCAACCCCGCGCCATCAGGTTGAACCCGTTGTTCAGCATCGTAACGGGCTCAAGGCAGAAGTACGGCGGCGGACCCGCGGCTCCCTTCGGCGCGTAGACCACCGAAAAACCCGCGCCCTCGCACGAACCAAACCGCAGCAGAACTCCGCTCGCGGGCCAGCGGACCTCCGCACCCTTCGGAGAGCCCATGAACACGTCGTCGAGGTTCAGATCGTCCGCGGGCACTCCCGCGCCGAGTGCGTGGCTGTGCTCATCCTCGCGCGCCGGGCCTGTGGGGAGCATGCCCGTCGCCGGGAAACGCCCGCCGCTCGCCATCCTGATGTGGGCGTGGTCGGCGGTGCTGAGGATCGACCGGGCGAAGAACGGGTGGTATCCGAGCCCGGCGGGCATCGGCGTGGTGTCGAGGTTGGTCACCTCGAGATGTGACGCGAAGCACGCACCTTGGACCTCGTACCTCACCCGGCATTCGTACGCCCAAGGCCAGCGCCCGCGTGCCGGCTCGCCGCGCACACTCAGCGCGGCGGACGTTGGGCCCCGCTGCTCAACCCGCCACGAGATCGAGCACACCTCCCCGTGAATCGCCGTGCCGTCGGGCCAGTTGGGCGCGATCTCGACGGTCCGCCCGGCAAACTCGAACGTTCCGGCTTCGATGCGGTTTGACCATGGCGCGAGCAGGTAGCAGGCGAGCTGGTTGAAGTGATCTGGCTCCGGCTGCGCCCGCCTCAGGACCGGCCACCACGCGCCGTCCCTGCGCAGCGAAAGATCGGCCACTCCCGCGCCCAGCCCCGGGAGCAACGCCACTCTCAGCGATGAACTCTCCAGAACGATGATCGCCATGCGGGCCCCACGCGGGCCCGATCAGCCCTTCGTCGGAGCCTTGGCCTGCGTGCCCGCCTCTGTGGCGTGCGGGCAGGCTGCCTCGCCCGCGCTCTCGAAGGGGCACTTGGCCTCGTCGCCTTCTTTCGTGCACGCCTCCGTCTTGGCGCAGTCCTCGCTCTTGTCGCAGGTCTCACCCTTGGAGCAGGCCTCGCCCGCGGCGTGGCAGGAGTCGGTAGCCTTCTCGCTCGTCGCCGCGGCCGGAACCACCGCCGCGCCGCCAGAGTCGCGGCAGGAGCCCAGCGGGCAGCCGGTCGTGAGGAGGTTGTATCCGCCGTAGCCGACGGCCACAAGCCCGACCACCGCACCGATCGTCGTCCACAGTCCGCTGCCGCATGCGCACTTCATGGCCTGCTCCTTGTTGGGCTGCTCGCCCTCGCCCGTTCGGTGGGCGCTGATCTGGTGCATTCTACGGCGTGAGGGGGTGGCCGTGTTCGGTTCACCCGCCACTTGGCCGGAGCCCGTGGAGAACCCGCCCGGATCGTCCGATGAACCGACGTTCGCGGGTCGCCGACGCGGCCTGGGCGCTCCGCATCGTTATCGGAACCGCAGACATGCCCGACGACTCGCAGACCAACTTCCCGGAGCAAGGACAGGCCGAGGCCTTTGAGCCCCGGACGCCCGAGGAGCACCGGGCCAAGGACGACATCCTGCGCGTTCTCGCCGACTTTCAGCACGGCCTCGAGAGCCTGCGGGTGCTGCACCAGCAGCGCTCGGAGCTCCAGGCACAGCTGCTCGAGCGAGAGACCGAACTGGCCCGACACAGCGATGAGCTCCGTGAGCGGGACGAGCGGCTGGCCGCTCAGCGGGCGGACTTCGAGGCCGCCTCCGCGCTCCTCAACGAGCATCAAGAAGAGCTGACCAAGGCCCGCGAGGCCCATGCCGCCAGGGAGCGCGAGCTCCAGGACGCCGCCGAATCGCTCCGGGCGCGGCTGGGCACCTCGGAGCACGCGGAACAGGACACCGCCACCGACAACAGCCGACTGCGGGACGAGCTGGCCACGTGCCAGTCGGCTCTCGCGGACGCGCGGCAGCGCGCCGACGCGCTGGAGCGGGACCTGTCCGCCGCGGCGACGCAGGCGGGTGCCTCAGAGTCGCGGCTTGGGGAGGCGGAGCAGCAGATCGCGCGTTTCACCGAGCTCGCCGCCGAGTTCGAGGCGCTGTGGCACGTCGAACGCCACTGCGCCGCGGGGCTTACGGCGGCGCTACAGCACGCGATCAACCACGCGGAGACAAGCTCGCGGGAAGAGGCCGCCGAGCTTCGTGCTCGCCTGAAGACCCGCGACGAGGAGTTCACGGAGCTCGAGGCGGTGCTGGAGCAGTTGCGGGACCGGTTCAAGGCCGAGCTGGGAAAGGTGAGGGACGCACGCGCCCGCGCGGACGCCGCGGAACACTCCGTGCGCGAGCGTGACGACCGCATCACTGAGTTGACGGCGAAACTGGCGCAGGCGGACATGAACCGGGCCTCCGCCCGAGCGGTACCCCGGGGCGATGAGTCCACCGCCCGGAGACGAGAGCGGCTCCGCCGTCTGCGCGCGGCGCTTCGCGCCGAGCATCGTCGGCTGAGGAAGGGCGAGGAGGTCCTCTCCAAGAGGTTCGAGCAGATCGAGCACGCCTCCAAGGCCCGCGCCGAACTGGCCGCGGTGCGAGACCGAGTGATCGCGGCGGACCGCGCGCTGCAACGCCGCACGGCCCGCAGCAAGGCCTCGGTCTCGGTACTCGCCATCCTGGGAAGCCTGTCACTCCTGGGGGCGCTGAGCTGGGCCGTGGCCCGCCAGGTGGCCCCCGCGATGTTCGTCGCCGAGTCCACCGTGCGGGCCGACGGGCGGGGTCGCGAACTGAACGACGCGGAACTCGAGGAGTGGCTCCGCTTCCACAAGGACACGCTGAACGACCCCCGCTTCCACGAAGAGGCGGCGCAGCGCTTCGCGAGGGCGGGCAGGGCCGACCTGGGCACCGGCGCCGCCGTGGCGCAGCTCATCTCATCGTCGGTCGTGACGGACTCGACCCTCCCGGGCGAAATGAAGATGGAGCTGCAGTTCCGCGGCAAGGACCAGGCTCGGCGCACGCTCGAGACCCTGACCGCCGCCCTCGCCAGCTATGCCAACGCGGCGCAGCAGCGCCGGATCGACGGCGGGGCGACGATCGTTCCCGCGGCGGCGGCGTCGGACGACCAGCCGATCGACGACACGCAGACGTACTACGCACTTGGCATGATGGGGGCCGGCGTGCTGGCTGCGGGCTTCATCGGGCTGGCGATCTTCCGGAAGCTCGCGAGCGCCAAGTCCGCCTTCGAGCAGGACTCGCACCTGGCCTCGGTGCTGGACGAGACGCGATGGACGCGCGGCACGCCCGATTGAGCGGCATCGCCCCACGCCGCGGCGAGCCCGGCACGCATTCAGATCGTGATCGTCAGGAGAGCGCCCGAAAGGTCCACGCGGCCGTCGGTGCCGATGGTCACCAGCGCCAGCCTCGTGCCCTTCTCGAGCGCGCCGACCGTTACCGACTGCAGGAGCCCGCTGGAATCAAAGGTCTGGAGCTTGCGCTCGGCGTCCTTGCCGTCCCGCGAAACCTCGACCAAGCAATACTGCCTCCCGGGGCTGGCCTGGGGCAGGATCATCGCGATGCGGGCCTGCGTCCACGTGCTGCGTGACAGCACGGTCATCTGGCCCGTGAAACCCGTGCTCTCGGCGAGCGCGGTGCGCACGAACGCGGCGCGGGTGACATCAGGGGCGAGCAGCAGGTCGCGCAGGTGCGCTCCGGCCTCGTCACCCCGTCCCAGCGCGAGCCGGATGCTGTCGTCGAATCCGCCACGGGAGAGGTCCTCGCGGAGCTTCTCATTGGTCTGCCCCACGTACACGAACGCCATGAGCAGCGCGACCGCCGCCGTCGCCAGGCCGATGCTGCTGACCCGCCACCAGCGGGAAACCCGCCTGGCGGTGCTGAAGGAGAGGGCGTCGTCCTCGCCGTCGCTCACTGGCAGGAGCTGGGCCTCGGCGACCGCCGCGAGCACGCGCGCCCGCAGATTCTCGGAGGGCTCCACCTCGGGCAGGAGCACCTGCTGCGCCGCCCACCGGGCCTGCTCCGCCCGGAGCTGCGACTTCACCGAGGGCGATGCCGCGGCGTAGGCCTTCTCAAAGGCCGCCTGCTCACCGGGATCGAGCATCCCGAGGGCATCCAGATGAGCGTTCTCGAACAACTCCTGCAACGTCATAAGGCCAACTCCTCGCCTGTTCTCTCCCGCAACCTCACCAACGCTCTGCTCAACGCCGACTTGATCGTCCCGAGCGGGGTCTTCAGTTCCTCGCCGATCTGGCGGAGGGTCTGCCCCCCCAGGTACGCACGCGTGACCACAGTCTTCTGCAACTCGGGAAGAGCCTCGATGCGCTTCATCAGCACCTTCATACGCTCATCCGTATCGATTCTGCTACCGGTTTCCGCCAACGCTTCGGCGAGCGGAGATTGTGGCTGATCGAGTGAACTGGTCTTCACCCTCGCCCGAGAACGCCGCAGCTTGTCCACCAAGTGCCGCCGCGCAATCAGCATGACCCATGTCACGAGTGCGGACCGGGTCTGGTCGTACCGTCCCGCGGTGCGCCAGAGCCGAACAAAGACCTCCTGAACAGCATCCTCGGCTTCGGCCCGGTTCGGCAGCACCTGGTACGACATCCGAAAGACCAGCGAACCGAACCGGTCATACAGCTCAGTGACAGCGGCTTCCTCGCCCGCAGCGACCCGCTGCATCAGGGCTGAGTCCACAGCTCCTTGGGTCTGATCGGGTTCGTGCTGCCTCGCCCCCATGATCCACCTGCCCACGCCGTCCCGGGCCAGCCCGGTACGCCTTCACCCCGGTTCCCGGTCGGACCGCCCGGAACCCACAACGCCGGGACAACCGGCGCCATGTCACCGTGTCCATACGCCCGGGGCCGCGGCCGGGATGCCGCAAACGACAGACTACTCGCGGGTTGCACTCGACGTCAACCCGGTTGGAGTCCTTGAATCCGGGCCAGATACCTATCACATGCCAAACAGTTGCCCTAGGGAGAACTTCTACCCCGTGAGTTCCGAAATAGCATTGCGGGAGGCACGTGCCCACGATATTGTGAGAGGCGGTTCGCTTGCAGGGGTGCCGAGATGCAAAGACACGAAATCCCGGGACCGCAAGGCACGGGGTCGGTGTGTTTCCCGAGCATGCGCGCCTTCACGCTCATCGATGTGCTTGTGTCGATGGCGGTGATCGCGATCCTCGTGGGCCTGCTTGTGCCGACGCTCGGACGGGTCCACGAAACGAGCCGTCGCGTTGTCTGCCAGTCGAACGTGAGACAGGTCGGCTTGGGCCTGATCATGTACGCGGATGACTTCAAGGGTTTGCTCCCGAGCAGCCGCTTCGTGCAGCCCAGTACGCAGTCACGGGATAGCTCGAGCAATGCCCCGCAGCGGACGGTGACGCTCCGAGTTCCCGAGGATGAGCAGCAGCGTGGCCGATCCAGCTGGGACGGCTTGGGCCTGCTCTTCCAGGCCGAGTACCTCCCCGCCTCCAAGGTCTTTTATTGCCCGTCTCACTGGGGCGAGAATCCCTACAGCCGCTACTCCCTGCAGTGGTCACAGTCAGGCGGCGAGATCATCTGCAACTACCACTACCGGGGCGAGGGCCCGACCAAGCCCGGCTCCGGGAGCGCGCCCTACGGGCAGACGACCACCGCGCTGTTCCTCATCGACCCCGCCCAGTCGTCGCTGATCGCGGACGGCATGGAGACGCGGAGCGACTACAACCACCGGGTTGGCGTCAACTTCTTCCGCGCCGACCTCACCGTTCACTGGTTTGACGACGCGAATGACGAACTCGTGGATCTGCTGCCAGACAGCAAGAACGACGATGACGCCTCGCAGAACGTGATGCAGGCATGGCGACTGTTTGATTCCGCGGCGAACGACCCCGACTGATCAGCCCGCCCAGCCGTCCCGCACCCTGCCCCCGAGGTGCCGGTACGATGCGTCATGCTCGCCACGACGGTCGCCTCTCACCTCTTCGCCGTTTCACTTTGCCTGAGTTCGCACGCTCAGCTTCGCGTGGATCGGGAGTACTTTGGCGTGGGCAGGCCCGTCGCCCTGGGCGTGAGCATCCCAAGCGACCTCGCCGGCGAGGCCCGGATCGAGCTGCACCAGCCCGGCGCGGAGCGGCCCCTCGCGAGCGCACCGGTCATCGCCGGGCAGGCAAACCTCGCCAGCCTGCTGCCCGGACTGTGGGCCGACAAGTCCCCGAAGGTGCGCTATGCGCAGCTCGTGGTAGGTGAAACGCCCGTGGGCGCCCCGCTGGTTCTGGTCCCGATGATCAACCCGCCGATCGCGAAGCTGTTTGACGCCCAGGCGGGCTTGGTGTGGATGATCGACCCGGCGACAGGCAAGCCCAACGACGCCGACCCCCGCAGGGCGACCGTCCTATTCACACCGGATGAGGCCCCCTGCTACACGGGCCTGCGCATCTACCCGGACCAGCATGCGGTGCTGGTGACCTCGCTGGGCGACATCGAGTTCCGCCTGAGGCCGGACCACGCGCCGAATACCGTCGCCACGTTTCGCTCGCTCGCCGCCGGCGGGTTCTACACGGACGTGATCTTCCATCGCGTCGCGGCGGTCACCCGCACCGGCGACCCCTTCGTAGTGCAGGTGGGCGACCCCTCGGGCACCGGCGACGGCGGGCCGGGTTTCAACATTGACCTTGAGGACTCCAAGCTTCCGCACGACTTCGGCGTGCTCTCCATGGCACGCAACACCGACCCCAACACCAACGGGTCGCAGGTCTTTATCTGCCTCTCCCGCGCGGGCACGTCGCGCCTGGATGGCAGGTATACCGCGTTTGCGGAGGCCGTGAGCGGCACCGACGTCATCCTGGCGCTCGCCGCAAGCCCGGTGCGAGAGGGAACCGACCGCCCGGTGGAACCCCCCGTGCTGCACACGGTGAAGCTGGTGGATGCGCCGCCCTACGGCCAATCGCCGCCGCCCGTGACGCGACCGGCACCGAATGACGGCCGCCGCTGAGCATCCTCAGAACGTGAACTCAACACCGATGCCGACAACCAGGGCCGGGTCGGCGTCGAACTCGGCGAGCTCGTTTCCCTCCGAGTCGTCGAGCGTGTACTGCTGCCAGGCCTCATAGCCCACCCCGGCCTGCAGGGTCACCTGCGGGTCGATCTTCCACGCGGCGATGAACTCAACGGGCACGTGCCAGGTGCGGCCCACGCCGTCGGGCACGGGCCCGGTCTCGTCGAGCCTGAACTCGTGCGCGCCAAGGCCGGCGCGGAGCGTAAATGTCCATGCGTCATTGGGCATGTAGGAGACGCCCAGGCCGGTGCCGCGCGAGTCGCCGTAGGACGCGACCAGCCAGCGGTCGCTCACTTGCCACGAGAGAACCGGGAAGGGGACGGCCAACACGTCATCCTCGAGCCGGGAGGAGACCGCGACGCCCAAGCCGAGAGTGAGGGTGTCCGACGACGAGTAGGTGAACCCAGCCCGCCCGCCGAAGGTCAGCGAATCGCCGAAGTCGCCCCCGGTCTCGAAGGCGGCGTTGACGTTTGCCCCGACCACAAAGCCCCAGTGGTCGCCAATGGCGCCGCGGTAGCCGGCGCTGAAATCCAGCTCGGTCGCGTTCTCCCAGGGTTCGCCGGAGGTCACAAACCCCGTCGCCCCGTCAAACTCGTACCACGAGTGCATGGCGTCGAAGCCGAGCAGGAAGGCGCTGCGGTCACCGCGGGGCACAGAGACGCGGAGTTGCTCGCCGATGCGGGTCACAGAGACGTCGCCCGCCGCCCCGTCAAAGCCCGACGAGAAGATGTGGAGCCCAAAGAGCGTGAGCTCCGCGTTGACCTTGGAGCCCTCGCTCGACCCTTCGCCCTCCTGAGCGGGAGCCCCGGACTCTCCCCCGCCCACCGGGGGGTCGCCCTCGGACGGCACGGGAGGACCGACCTGCGCGTACGCGGCGGCGGCAAGGATCGAGCAGAGGGCGGCGGACATCGCGGGAGTGCGGCGCATGGTGGCCTCCAGGGTCCGGCAGTGTACGGGACCGGCCCCCCCCGCACCACGCCGTCCTACGCTTGCCTCTCCACAGGGGGGCGGTAGCTCAGTTGGTAGAGCACGTGCTTTGCAAGCACGGGGTCAGGAGTTCGAATCTCCTCCGCTCCACTTCGCACACGCCGGTCGCATCGCCGTCTTCGGCACCCGCGCCCGCCCCGGAGATACGCGCCCCATGGGCGAGACCTCGCACGGACGCACTCTGGGCATCGTCACCATCCTGTGCACCCTCCTGGGCTGGTCGAGCATCCCGCTCTTCCTCCGGTTCTTTGCCAAGGACATCGATCCTTGGACGGCCAACGGGTGGCGGTACGGAATCTCCGCGCTGATCTGGCTCCCTCCCCTCCTCCTGGCGTGGAGCCGGGGCACGCTCCCCAGGGGCGTGTGGTCCGCGGCGTTGTGGCCCAGCGTGTGGAACATCCCCGCGCAGGTGTGCTTTGGGCTCGCGCCCTACTACGTGGAGCCCGGGCTGATGACGTTCTCGCTGCGCGTGAACATCGTGTTCGTGACGCTCGGAGCGGCGCTGCTCTTCGCCGCCGAACGCCGCGTCATCCGCGCCCCGGGGTTCCTCGCGGGGCTGGTGATGGTGGTGGTCGGCGCGGCGGCGACGGTGGCGCTCAAGCCGGGCGGGCTGGGTGGTGGCACGCTTCTGGGTGTGGTGCTGGCGATCGGGTCCGGCGCGCTCTACGCGGGCTATGCGCTGAGCGTCCGCCGGTCGATGATGGGGCTGAACCCGCTGCTGGCCTTTGCCGCGGTCAATCAGCTCACGGGCCTGGGACTCGTGGCGTGCATGCTGGTCCTGGGCGACCGGCACGGCGCGCACGTGCTGGACCTGGCCCGTGCCGAGATCGCCACGGGGTTCTCAGACTGGACACCGCAGGCCCACAAGTTCTCGATGCTGGTGCTCTCCGCGATCATCGGGATCGGGCTGGGGCACACGTTCTACTTCCTTTCGATCGCAAGGCTGGGCCTGGCCACGGCCTCCGCGGTGGTGCAACTCCAGCCCATCATGGTCTCGGTCGCGTCCTACTTCCTGTTCCGCGAGGTGCTGACGCCCGCGCAGTGGGTGATGGGCCTGGTCGCGGTGATCGGAGCCGGGCTGATCCTCTGGACCCAGCACCGCCTCACCAGGCCCGCCCCACCGCCTGAATCCGAACCGGCCCCCGCGAACGCCGGGTGAAACCGCGATCCAATCCTCCGAATCATGTCCGGTCACGACTTGTCACGACCGGTCAGGACGTATCATGCCCCGGGCACTTTCGCCCGGCATGACGGAGGGCTTCCATGGGCATCTTCGACCGCCTCAAGAAGGAACTGATCGACATCGTCGAGTTCCTCGATGATTCCAACAACACGCTCTGCTTCCGCTTCGAGCGCTTCCAGAACGAGATCAAGAACGGCGCAAAGCTCGTGGTCCGCGAGGGGCAGTCCGCGGTCTTCATCAACGAGGGCCGTCTGGCCGACGTCATGGCCCCTGGCACCTACACCCTTGACACCAAGAACGTGCCCGTCCTCGCCACGCTGCTGGGCTGGAAGTACGGCTTCGAGTCCCCGTTCAAGGCCGAGGTCTATTTCGTCTCCACGCGGCTTTTCACGGACCTCAAGTGGGGCACCATGAACCCAGTCATGGTCCGTGATCCGGAGTTCGGGCCCGTCCGCCTCCGCGCCTTCGGCACCTACGCCGTCCGCGTCAAGGACCCCGGCACGTTCATCAAGAACGTCGTGGGCACGGACAACCGCTTCACCACCGAGGAGATCTCCGAGCAGCTCCGCAACCTCATCGTCAGCCACTTCGGCGAGGCGCTTGGCCAGTGCAAAGTCCCCATGCTCGATCTCGCGGGCAACTTCCGCAGCCTGGGCGGGCGCATCGGCGAGGCCATGCGTCCCGAGTTCGACCGCCTGGGCATCGAGCTCTCCACCCTGCTCATCGAGAACATCTCCCTCCCGCCCGAGGTCGAACAGGCGCTGGACAAGCGCTCCAGCATGGGCGTCATCGGCGATCTCAACTCCTACACCAAGTTCCAGACCGCGGAGGCCATCCGCGAGGCCGCCAAGAACCCCGGGACCGCCGGCACCTTCGTCGGTGTGGGGCTCGGACAGGTCTTCGGCGGGCAGATGGCACAGTCCGCGGGCGCCCACGGCCCCGCCGCCGCCGGCCCGGGCACTCCCCCGCCCATGCCGGGCGTCGCGCCGTTCTTCATCGCGGTCGGCGGCCAGCAGGCCGGCCCCTTCGAGCCCGCGCTGCTCCGCACCAAGGTCGGAGGTGAGCTCACCCCGGACACCCTGGTCTGGAAGCAAGGCATGGCCCAGTGGACCCCGGCCAAGGACGTGCCGGAGCTCGCGGCGTTCTTCAACGCGCCGCCCCCCGGCCCGCCCCCGCTGCCCGGGAGATGAGCGCGTGCGAGCCGCCAGCGAGAGTCCATGACCCAGACCCCAACGACCAGCGGGTTCCCCTGCGGGCAGTGCGGCGCGAACCTGGAGTTCGTGCCCGGCACCACATCCATCAAGTGCCCGTTCTGCACCACCGAGAACCAGATCGCCGCGGAGGGCAGCGTTTCCGAGCAGGACTTCGGCGCCGTGCTCGCCGGCCTGGAAGAGGCGGCCCCCCACGCGGAGCACCGGACCCTGCGCTGCCAGGCCTGCGCCGCGGAGGTGGAAGTCCCGGCTAACGTCACGAGCATGGCGTGCTGCTTCTGCGGCACGAACATCGTCTCGCAGGTGGTGTGCAGCAGCCGCGTGCTACCCCATGGCGTCCTGCCCTTCGGCATCACGCGTGAGCAGGCGGTGACCGCGTTCCGGCGCTGGGTCGCCTCGCTGTGGTTCGCGCCAACCCGCCTGAGGCGGGAGAGCCTGATCGAGGCGAACCTCCACGGCGTGTACCTGCCCACGTGGACCTACGACTGCCGGACCGACACCCGCTACTCGGGCGAGCGCGGCGATGCGTACTACGTGACAGTGGGCTCCGGGAACAACCGCCGGCGCGAGCGGCGCATCCGCTGGAGGCCCGCGGCGGGGCACGTCCGAACCTTCTTTGACGACGTGCTGGTCGTGGCCTCCGACACGCTCCCCCGCGCCATGGTGCAGAACCTCGAGCCCTGGGACCTGAAGGCGGCGCTCCCGTACAAGGACGACTACCTCGCCGGGTTCAGGGCTGAGACATACCAGATCGACCTCCGGGGCGGGTGGGGCCTGGCGCAGAACCTCATGGCCCCGCGCATCGACGACGCCATCCGCGCCGACATCGGCGGGGACGAGCAGCGCATCCACCAGCGGCACGTCAAGTACAGCGACGTCACCTTCAAGCACCTGCTCGTGCCCGTGTGGGTCTCGGCCTATCGCTTCCGGGGAAAGGTCTACCGGTTCCTCGTCAACGCCCGAACCGGCGAAGTCCAGGGAGAACGCCCGTGGTCGGTGTGGAAGATCTCCCTCGCGATCGCGGCGGGTGTCTTGGTGGTCGGGTTCTTCGTGCTGCTGGTGGTCCGGAGCTAGGCCGACGCCCCTCACGCGGACTGCGGGGCGAAGGTCGCGCCGTCGAGCACGTCGCACGCGACGATCGAGCCTGCCTCGAACCCGTCGGCCTTCTGGGCCGGATCGGTGGGGATCAGGTGCAGGGGCACGCCCGCGTCCACAACGACCGCCGAGCCGCGCACGCCGAGCACGCGGCCCTGCACCCGCCGGGGCCTGCCCTGCACGGGCTCCACGAACTTGCCGCCGGTCTGAACGACGTCGATGCGCCGCGCCTGCACGCTGATGGTGCCGATCACCTTTGCGCCCGGAGCCGCCTCCACGGCGATGAGTGGACGCAGGTGCATCTCGTAACTGGTGTTGGGAAACGCGAGCGAGAGGAGCTGCGGCCTGTTGCCCGTGGCGGGGATGTGGGCCGCGAGCGTGGCCCTGGCGAGGGTGGGGTCGATCTTGGTCGTCGGGGAGGGTGTGATCATGGTTCGCAGCCGGTTGGGTCGATGGTGGGAGCGCGGTCGCCGCCCGCGCGACGCCCGAAAGCCGCCGACAGGACTTGAACCTGCGACCCGCGCTTTACAAAAGCGCTGCTCTACCACTGAGCTACGGCGGCACGACGGGGGAGGTTAGGGCGCCTCCGGGCCGGCCACGAGCACGATCAGGGACATCCCCCACCGGCGACCGCGTTGATGAGGGCGAGCACGTCGTCCTGGTCGGCGTTGCCGTCGGTGTTGAAGTCCGGGTTGATCCCGCTGGGGTTCGCCCCGCCCCCGACCACGTCGATGAGGTAGGTCACGTCGTCCTGGTCCACGTTGCCGTCCTGGTTCACATCCGCGTCCGAGCCGTCGCCGGCGCGAAAGTTCTCGATGATGGGCGAGGTGTTGGTGATGCACAGGGCGTTGTACGTCTCGCCGGTCTGCCCGAGCGGGATGCCCATGACGTAGCCATTGAAGGTGATGTTGGGGTTCGAGAATCTGGCGATGCGTGTGCCCGGCGAATAGGCCATGATCGTGCGATAGACCTGGTCCGGGGTGCGATAGCCGAACGCGTAGGAGTACGCGGCGGAGCTGCCGTTGTCTCGGTCGTGGGCGCAGCCCATGTTGTGCCCGAGTTCGTGCGCAAAGGTGTAGTTGGAGATGCAATCCTTGTCGGTAACGGTGAATGCGCTGGACTGGAAGTTCGGGCCCGGGTTGGCCTGCAGATAGCCGATGCCGCACGCGTTGAAGTTGTTGACCAGCAGCGACATCATGTCCGCGGCGACGGTGTTGCGGATGCAGTGCACGCCGTCCATGAACCCATCGCTGGTGGAACGAAATCGGGACAGGTCGGTGCTCGCGTTCCCCGACTCGTCGTACTCAACGACACCGGTGTACGCCAGCGTGAGCTGCACCTGCGCCTGGCTGTTCACGTACGCGCTGTTGGCCTGGCTGATGGCGAAGACCACGCGGGCCTGGATCGCGGCGTCACCCCCCTCGTCATCGCGCGCCAGCGGCGTATAGACGACCATCACGCGGATGTTGGGCAGGCCCCGCTCGCCGTAGCCCCCCGCTCGCGCGGGCCCGTGCGTGCCCCCGCCGTCAACCTCGTGCTCGTGGTCGGTGGCGCAGGCTGGGAACCCGGGCTCGCGCAGCTCGCGGGCGACATGCAGCCCGCCCGGCACGGGGCGGAGTTCAAAGGCGCCCTTGGAGGGCGAGCGGACCTCACCGGTCACCACGCCCCGGCCGGCGACCAGCAGGAACGACCCGTCCGGCTCGTCGGCAAGGGCCCCCTCGACGACTACAAACCCGAGTTCATGGTGCACCTTCCGCACCACTCCCACCGGGCTGTAGTCGTCGAAGAGGTTCAGCGTCAGTTCGGTCCCAACTTCCGCATCGGCGAGGGCGAGCGTGGGCGTCACGACCCTCGCGCGAATCTGGGGGGTGCCGGTCTCCGCGACCGAGGGCGTGCGCCCGGGCTCCACCAGTGCGGGCGGCGCTCCGAAGGCAAGCCCGGCCATCCCAGCAACGATCGCGATCCGCACGAGGTTCGACATGCACTTCTCCTGATGCCGCACAGGGCTCTCCGACCAGGCGTGCCTGGGCTGAATTCCATCGCCCGGCCACCGACGCACACCGTACCGCCCCTGTCAAGCGGGCGCATGGCTCGGCGACGCCCTACCGACTACGCCCGCCGGGCCCGGGCTGTTACGCGGGGCCTCCCCGGGCCGCACCCGTCCGGTTCTATACTGGGCTTTCCGCACACCGGACACAGGAATCACGCCATGACCTACGCCGCCGCAACGCCCTCCACCAACATCCGGTCCGTGCTGGGGGCGGACGCTGACGGGCTTCTCGGACATGAGTCGCGGACGGTCTCCAAGTCCGAACTGCACCTGCCCGGGCCGGATTTCGTGGACCGGGTGGTCAGCCAGTCCGACCGCTCGCCCCAGGTAATGCGGAGCTTCCAGTCACTCCTGAATCACGGTCGCCTCGCGGGCACCGGGTACCTGTCCATCCTGCCCGTGGACCAGGGCATCGAGCACTCCGCCGGAGCCTCGTTCGCGCCGAACCCCGCGTACTTCGACCCCGAGAACATCGTGAAGCTCGCCATCGAAGGCGGGTGCAACGCGGTGGCCTCGACGGTGGGCGTTCTCGGCGCCGTCGCGCGGAAGTATGCCCACAAGATCCCCTTCCTTGTGAAGTTCAACCACAACGAGATGCTGACCTACCCGAACATCTTCAGGCAGTCGTACTTCGGGAGCGTCAAGCAGTGCTACGAGATGGGCGCGGTCGCGGTCGGTGCGACCGTCTACTTCGGCTCCCCGGAATCCCGCGAGGAGATCCGCTACGTCTCGGAGATGTTCGAGGAGGCGCACTCCTACGGCATGGTCACCGTCCTCTGGTGCTACACCCGCAATAACGCCTTCAAGGTGAAGGGTGCCGACGGGAAGAGCGTGGACTACCACGCGGCCGCTGATCTTTCCAGCCAGGCCAACCACCTGGGCGTCACCATCCAGGCCGACATCATCAAGCAGAAGCTCCCCACCAACAACGGCGGGTACGCCGCCCTCAACGCGGGCGGGTCGTCCTATGGCAAGTGGGACAAGCGCGTGTACACAAACCTCTGTGGCAGCACGGAAGCCGGCGCGGGCGGACACCCCATCGACCTCTGCCGCTACCAAGTCCTGAACTGCTACATGGGCCGGGCCCCGCTCATCAACTCCGGGGGCGAGTCCAAGGGCGCCGGCGATCTGCAGGAGGCCATCGCGACCGCCGTCATCAACAAGCGCGCGGGCGGCGCGGGGCTGATCTCGGGCCGCAAGGCCTTCCAGCGCCCGATGAAGGAAGGAACGGGGCTCCTGCAGGCCATCCAGGACGTGTATCTCGACAAGAGCGTGACCGTGGCCTGAGGGCCTGGCCCATGAGGGCCCGAACCGCCGCATGCCCACGCCCACACAGGAGCGAGCAGCCTTCGCGTGGTGCCTCGGGGCCGCGTGGGTGCTGGTGTGTACCTGGTGCGTAGCGCACGGCATCAGCAGCCACCACGCGGAGAGCGACTTCGCGGTGTTCCACCGGGCTGCCACCGCGGTCCGCACTGGCGAGGACCTCTACGCGATCGGGGCGAACAAGTACAACTACCCGCCCCTGCTCGCGGTGGTGCTGTCGCCACTCTCACGCCTGTCCTCGAAAGACGCCGCGACCGCGTGGTCGGCGGTGCTCGGCGCGCTGCTGCTGGTCGTGCCATGGCTCACCGCACGCCTCATGCTGGGGCGGCTTCCCGCCCCGGCGCGGCCTCCCGCGCCCGAGCCCGCGGAGGGCCCCGTCTGGCAACGGCTACTGGTCACGCTCCGCACGCCCGCCCCCGCCGACGGCGCGACGTGCGTCTCGCTCGCGGTGCTGGGCTCGCTGCCACTTCTGGAGTGCTTCAAGCGCGAGCTGGAGTGGGGTAACTCCAACCTGTTCGCGATCCTCGGGATCGTGCTGGCACTTCAGTGGCTCGACCGCCGCCCGCTCTTGTGCGGGCTCTGTCTCGGCCTCGTGTTCTCCCTCAAGTACGCGTCGGCACCGATGCTCGTGTACCTCATCATGCGGGGCCGCGGGCGCCCGCTGCTGGGTGCGGCCGGCGGCCTCGCTCTCGGGCTTCTCGGGCCCGCCCTGGTGCTGGGCTGGGACCGCAACGCGCAGTACCTCTCGACAGCGTTCGGGGGCGTGGCCTCGTGGTTCGGTGCCGCCCCGGCCCGTGCGTCCGGGCTCTGGCCCCTCGCTTGGGAGTACAGCCTGTCCATCCCCAGCGCCGCGGCCCGCTGGCAGCAGCGTCTGGGCCTGGGGACGTTGGCCCTGGTTGGCGGCGTGTGCGCCATCGCCTCGGCATGGGTCTCGCTCTGCGCCGTGCCATACCTGAGGACCGCGACGCCTCTTCTGCACCGTGCGAGAGCGGACCGCTCACCGCGCCTCGCGGGCCTGGTCGCCCTCGAGTGGTCCGTGCTCACGGCGGTGCTCGTTGCCTTCAGTCCGCAGACCCTTCAACGCCACCTGAACCTGCTCCTCCCGCTGGCCGTCCTGACTCTCGCGATGCTCCTGCTCAGACCGACCGGCACGCGCGTGCGGCCGCTCGTTGCCGGGCTGGTTGTTCTGGTGGCGGGCGCGACCATGCCGCCGACGGCAGGCGTGCTGCGCGACATCGTGCACTGGTGGCGCGACGTGGGCGGGATGGGTCTATGTGTCCTCGTGGCGGCGTGGCTCGTCGTTGCGGGCGCAGTCCCTGCCCTCGGAGGGCCCGACGAGGTGCCGCCCCGAGCCGGCTAAGCGTGCGTGCGCATCGCCCACATCGCGGCGAGCTCCCGCCCCACCACGCTTCCACTCGCGTCCCCTGCCGCCCCCAGCAGCCGCCGCATCGGCTCCCCTGCCGGCTCGTCGCTGAGCTTGAACGTGGAGTGGTGCATCGGCAGCAGGTACCGCCCCCCCACCTGCGTGTGCATCGCCCACACCTGCTCCGGGTTCGCGTGGTGCGCGATCCACGGGTCGTACGCGCCGATCCCAAAGATCGAAAGGTCAACACCCCCCGGCCCCACGATCCCCGCGAAGTCCGTGGTGTACGCGGTGTCGCCCGCGTAGAGCACGCGCTGCGAGCCCGCCTCCATCACGTAGCAGTTGAACCCGCGGTGCCTGTCCCACGCCGTCCGCGCGCCCCAGTGCTTTGGCCGTCCGGATCGCACCCGGATGCCCTCCAGGTCCACCTCGCGTTCCCAGGGCAGTTCCACGACCTCTCCAAAGCCCCGGGGCACCAGCCCCCGCGTGCTCGCCGCGGTCACCACGCGCGTGCGGCGTGACACCAGCCTCTTCAGCGTGGGCTTGTCCAGATGGTCAAAGTGCGCGTGCGAAAGCAGGATCACGTCGATCGGCGGGAGCGTCGCAAGGTCGATGGTCGGCAGCCGCCGCTCCACGCCCAGCACGATCGGCCCTATCCCAAGGCCGATGCGGTGCGAGAACACAGGGTCCGTCAGAACCCATCGCTCATCCAGCCTCAGCAGCACCGTCGCATGCCCGAGCCAGGACGCGGAGATCGGCCCCTCCGCCCGCTCTCGTTCCACCCCCACTTCCTCCGCCCGACCGGGGCGGAACGACGCCATCAGCTCGCGCGGGTATCGACGCGCGCCCGAGCGAGTCACCGCCGCGGCTGTGGAGATCTTCGAGCGGACTTCGCTGGTGGGTTCGGTCACGTCGGCTTCCCGGTCGGGCGGTGCCTGACGCGCCGCCCGCTTGTATTGTTCGGCCCCCGGCCCCTCCGGGTTTGGCACTGTCACCAGATTGTCACGGCCCGGTGCCCCCGCCGCACACACTCCCCGGTCCCGCGTCATACTCCCCGTCGGCCCGTCGTACGCTCGCTCGTACGGGCCCAGTCCTCGACACAGACACCCGGAGGCTCTCCATGACATGCTTGCCACGCCTTTCCGCTCTCGCCCTCGCCCTTTCCGCCGGCCTCGCTAGCGCGCTCGGGCCCTCCACCAGCATCACCGTCTACTCCAGCGCCGCACCGGGCGCCATCGACGCCAACCTCTACCGCCCCGTGCCCGGCGCCACCCCCATGTACTACGGCAACGCCAGCCCCATCCCCGGATACGCCATGGTCCGCGAGGACCGCGAGATCGACATCTCCGCGCTCGGCGAGGCCAGCTTCACAGACGTCGCCGCGTTCATCGACCCCACCACCGTGCAGTTCACCCCGCTGGGCAAGTCGTCCATCTCCGTCCTCGAACAGAACTACCGCTTCGACCTGGTCAGCCCCGAAAAACTCCTCGAGAAAGCCCTCGACAAGGACGTTCGCCTCGTCGTGCAGCGCGGCGACAAGACCGAGTTCCTCGACGGCACGCTCCTCGCCGTCCGCGGTGGGCAACTCGTGCTCCGCACCCGGACAGGCGTAGAGATTGTCAACGGCTACGTCAGCGCGCAGCTCGTGGGCTCCAAGGCAGACCTCATGACCCGCCCCACGCTCCTCTGGACCCTCGACACCGAGGCCCGGGGCCTCCAGCCCGTCCGAGTCTCCTACCAGACCGAGGGCATCACCTGGTGGGCCGACTACAACCTCACCTTCACCGAGGGCAAGGACGCCAACAGCGGCACCCTCGACATCGCCGGCTGGGCCAGCATCCTCAACCAGTCCGGCGCCACCTACACCAACGCCCGCCTGAAACTCGTCGCCGGCGACGTCCACCGAGCCCCAAAGCCCCAGCAGATGGACTGGGCCCCGCGCAGCGAGACCGCCGCCGCATTCGGCGGGGCTGCCCAGGGCTTCGCCGAAAAGTCCTTCTTCGAATACCACCTCTACACCCTCGGGCGAGAGGCCACCATCCCCGACAACTCCACCAAGCAGCTCGAGCTCTTCCCCGTCGCCACCGGCGTCCCCTGCGAGAAGGTCATCGTCTACGACGGCATGGGCGCCGACACCTGGTGGGGCGACTCCCTCATGCTCGACCAGGGCCTGGGAAACCAGTCCAAGAAGGACGTCGACGTCTACATCCGCTTCACCAACAGCGAGAAGCACGGCATGGGCATGCCCCTGCCCGCCGGCCGCATCCGCGTCAGCAAGCTCGACCCCGACGACGAGGCGATGGAGTTCATCGGCGAGGACGTGATCCGCCACACCCCGCGCGAGGAGCAGGTGCTCATCAAGATGGGACGCGCCTTCGACGTCGTGGGCGAGCGCGCCCAGACGGACTTCCAGCTCGACACCGGCCGCCGACGCCTCAGCGAGACCTACGAGATCAAGGTCCGCAACCGCAAGGCCGAGCCCGTGAGCGTCATCGTACAGGAGCACATGTTCCGCTGGGCCCAGTGGGAGATCACCAAGTCCGCCGTCCCCCACACAAAGATCAACTCGCGCCTCGTCCACTTCCCGCTCACGCTCAAGCCCGATGAAGAGGGCGTGGTCCGTTACACCGTGACCTACACCTGGTGAGCGAGGCACGCCCGCCCCTACAGTCTCCCCATGAACCTCACCCTGCGCGCCCTCGGCTCGCTCGTGCTCGCACCGGCCCTCTGCCTCGCCCAGCCCGGGGGCGGCCCGCCCCCCGCTGTCGTCGTCCTCGACCAGGCCCGCATGGAGCCCGTCGAGCAGTGGCGAGAAGTCACCGGAGAACTCCGCGCCCTCCGTCGCGCCAGCGTCGCATCCCGCCAGGCCGGCCAGCTCACGCAGGTCCTCATCGACGACGGCGTGGTCGTCACCAAGGGCCAGGTCATCGCCCACCTGGATTCGTCCCTGGCCAAGCTTGAGCTCGACCTCGCCCTCGCCGCCGAAAACGCAAAGCGCGAGAGCATCGCCGTCCGCGAGCGGGAACTCGACCGCTGGAAGCGCGAGTGGGCCCGCTACGAGAAGCTCGAGGGCAACCAGTCGGTCTCCGAGAGCGAGGTCGACACGGTCCGCGCCGCGGTCGCCGTGGGCGAGGCAGCCCTGGCGCTCGCCCGTGCCGACGCCGCGTCCGCGCAGGCGGACGTCTCGCTCGCACGCGAACGCCTGTCGCAGCGGTCGGTCGTGGCCCCGTTCGCGGGCCGCGTGGTGCGCAAGGCCCGCGAGGTCGGCGAGTGGGTGGGCGAGGGAGAGTCGATCGCCGAAATCGTCTCCCTCGAAGAGGTGGAGGCGAGGCTCGACCTCCCCGAAGCCCTCGCCGTAGGCGTCACAGAAGGCTCAACGCCAGTGCGCATCCGCGTGAGAGCCCTGGGCGCCGACCTGTCGGGCACCATCTCCAGCGTCATGCCGGATGTCGACCCGCGCAGCCGCCTCGTGCCCGTGCGCGTGCTCCTGCCCAACCCCCAGGGGCGTCTGCGGCCGGGCATGAGCGTCACGGGGCTGGTCGGCACGGGCACGCGGGCCCCGAGCCTGACCATCCACAAAGACGCCATCCTCCGCGACGACGCGGGAGAGTTCATCTATTGGAGCCCCGCAGGGTCGGCCGTCCCCGCACGCATCCGCACGCTCTTCGCCGTCGGAGACCGTGTGGCCGTGAGCGCCCAGATCCCCCCCGGCGCCGACGTGATCGTGAAGGGCAACGAGCGCGTCTTCCCAGGCCAGCCCGTGATCGACCCCTCGCGCCCGCCCGCACCACCGGCCGCGGGCAGCCCCGGCGCCAGCGGGCCCGCCGACAAGGCTCCTTCCGGTGGCGCCCACTGACCCTGCCCGGTGTGCCCGCTATACTCCCGTCCCCCTTCGCGGGGTCGCCCGGCTTGCCGGGCCGCACCAGAGGGGCGCATAGCTCAGTTGGCTAGAGCGCGGCTGTCACATAGCCGAGGTCACAGGTTCGAGTCCTGTTGCGCCCACTTCCCCACTTTCCACCGGGTCACACCCGACGCCAACCCCCGCC
>Ga0154020_10000105_pt1 | contig 90977 bp, 80 predicted proteins | sample Klosneuvirus_201_FD_109709 | JGI IMG/M metagenome (GOLD analysis project Ga0154020, IMG submission 109709) | Active sludge microbial communities from wastewater, Klosterneuburg, Austria - Klosneuvirus_20160825_MG | ecosystem: Engineered > WWTP > Aerobic digester > Activated sludge | place...
TGATTTTATTTTTTTACCCAATCGGATCAGGGCAATAAGATTTCTGAAACGCTCTTCATGGGAACGGTTAAGGTGCAGTTTTAGTTTTTCCTCTTCTGTAATGAAGTTTTGGCTGCTCATGGATACAATGTCTAAGGTACAAAATAATCAGAAGCTTCAATAAGTCTCTATTCCCGGCATTAGCTTAGATTTTTGGGCGCCTTATCGTGCTTTTCGCTACGGCCCTCTTGCAAAACACTAAATGCCGCCCCTTCGCACAGGCCATGCACATTGCTGCGGGGTCTTTTGCTAAGGCAAAAGCCTTCTCGCCTCAGCGGCATTAATTGTTCTGCTGCGAGGGGCCTTCGCTTCAATCACGGGCGCGAATTGACGAAAAACACTTTCGTTTGCCCATTTTTATAGCCACGGTTAATGCTTAATTTTGAAATCTATGACCAAGTTTTCAAACTACCCTTTTACTGTTTCCGAACGTTTTATCCGTTACGCGAAAATTGATACCCAATCTGATCCTGAATCGCCGACTTGCCCCAGCACTGAAAAACAAAAAAACCTTTCGCGTTTATTGGTGGAAGAACTCAAAGCCATGGGCATTAAAGATGCGGAACTGGATGAACACGGTTACGTGTATGCCACTATAGAAAGTAATACAGACAAAACCGTTCCTGTCATTTGTTTTTGTTCTCACGTGGATACAGCACCGGATTGCACAGGCACAAATGTAAAACCTCAGGTTCATCGCAATTACAAGGGCCAGGACCTTGTGCTGCCCGGCGACACCTCACAGGTAATAAAAGTGAGCGAACACCCCGAATTAAAAAATCAAATTGGCAACGACATCATAACAACGGACGGAACCACCTTGCTTGGTGCAGATGACAAGGCCGGAGTAGCAGAAATTATGGATGCGGCGAATTATCTGATGACACACCCCGAATTGAAACATGGCAAAATCAGGATTTTGTTTACGCCCGACGAAGAAATTGGCCGTGGGGCGGACAAAGCCGACATAAAAAAACTAGGGGCTGATGTAGGCTATACGCTGGATGGTGGCACTCTTGGAACATTAGAAAACCAAACCTTTAGCGCCGATGGGGTGACATTAAAGATAAAAGGGTTTTCCACACATCCCGGTTACGCGAAAGATAAGATGCAACACGCCATGAAGATTGCCGCACAGATCATTAACAAATTACCGGGGGATAAGAGTCCGGAGACCACCGAAAAAAAACAGCCCTTCATACATCCCAACACCATTAACGGAGGTTTGGAAGAAGTAGAAATCAAATTTTTAATTCGCGCTTTTGATACACCAACACTTTTGGCCCTGGAAGAAGAGCTACGGCAAATTGTGGTGGAGGTGTTAAAAAACTACGACAAAAGCTCTTATGAATTTGTGGTGACTCAGCAGTACAGAAATATGAAAGAGGTGCTGGATAAAAAGCCAGAGATCATCAACTACGCCTTAGAAGCGATTAAACGCTCAGGGATAAAACCGGTTTTGGACAGCATACGCGGCGGCACCGACGGCTCTCGTTTTTCCTTTATGGGTTTGCCCACGGCCAATTTGTTTGCCGGTGAACATGGCATACACAGCAAACAGGAATGGGTGAGTGTGCAGGATATGCAAAAAGCGGTGATGACGATAGTGAACCTGTGTGGGATTTGGGAGGAGAAAAGCTAAATCGCCTCAATCATTTAAAAGCTGAAATGAAAATCACCCTTGCCCTTTTGTTGCTAATTGGCTTTTCTTCTTTCGCACAAGATACCTTGATTTGGAAAAACAAGTCAAGAACGGTTGTTACGATTACCGATTTGTACGAGGATACTTTGTTTTACATAAATCTAACTAATAAAAAGACTTACCATTGCCATTTGTCAAAACTGAATTCCATTTATTACAAAGACGGTTCCAAAAGGCATTTTGAAGGGCTTTATTTGGACTCAGTGCCTGAAGTTCTGAGCGTAGAGGTCCCGCTAATCGTACCTCCCGGGCGCGACACGACTCTTTATAATAAGGGAATAAGAGACGCTAATGAACATTTTAAACATAAAGATTTTTGGATGTTAAAAAAGCGAAGGAGCCCAACTGATCCTACTGCGATTGGTATACTGCCAATATGGACGATTCCTCTTTTGAGACAATTCGCTCCACTTTCAGAATTGGATCTCAAATTTCCGGATAAGGAATTGGAAAATAAACCTGAATACAGAGCAGGATATGTTTACCAATGCAGAAAACTTAGGAAAAAACACCAGCGCAAAACCCTTGTCATTATTGCAGTAGCTGCCACACTGGTTGTAGCAACAATTGTTTTATAAACCGTTCAAATAGTTTAAACCGTTAAATGATAACAACAACGCTAGTAAACTACCGTGGGGTTTGGGAGGAGAAGGCTTAAATCACAACCACCCAAGTACTAAGAATTGTGAATTGACAAATTCAGCATTTTTAAATCATGAAAAAAAATTTAAATTTGATGTGCGCCCTAAACATTCGGTAATCTTGCACTTTTAACCAGATAACCGAATGTTTTATGCGGGTATATAGTAGTTATAGGTAATGCGCCAAGGACCTTCCTAAGACAAATATGTACAGACTTCGACTCATATTACTTTTGTTTTGTCTCCCAGTTTTGGCTCACGGACAAACGATTGCTAATTATGTGAGAAATGGAGGCTTTGAGCAATACTTTTCTTGTTCAGGTACATTCCCTCACTATACTTATGTTGTGAACGCAACAGGATGGGATGAAATTGACAATGTTATGAGTACAAAATGGGATCACTATTGTTATGGTGCGGTCCCATCGAACGGATTTTTCTACAATTATCCCAAATCCGATAGTGCGTACGTCACTTTTGACATATTTTGTTTAAGTTGTGCAGCACACTCTAAGCGCACGAACATTCGAAATTCCCTTAAAGCGCCATTACAATCTGGAAAGACATATTGTGTCAAATTTTATGTAAATAATTCCGAGTACTCAAGTTATAATATTGACACATTTGATGCATATTTTGGAGGAATTGAACTTGATACAATTACAAAGGCTCATGTTGCACTTAGCTATCTGAACCCGCAAATTAGCAATCCCACATTCAACTATATTGTAGACACGATAGGATGGACTTTGATTACTGGAACTTTTACAGCTCAAGGCAGCGAAAAATATATGGTGATTGGAAACTTAAGGGCGGATGCTGCTACCAATACAATCGTAAATAATCCTTCTCCAGCATCACAGCAGTGGTCGTTCTGTACTGTGGCCGTTGACGATGTTTCCTGTATCGATATAGAGCTTCCCGCTTACGCTGGGCCTGACACTTATGTTGTTCCTGGTGGAAGCGTTTATATCGGCAGGCCCCGGGACGTTGGTATTGATGACGCCTGCATTTGGTATAAGTTGCCGAACACCGTAACATCAATTGACACCGCTGCTGGAATTTGGGTAAGTCCAATCGCGACTTCGACTTATATGGTCGTACAGGACATTTGCGGAAACATAAAAAGAGACACGGTTGTTGTGAGTTTAAGTGGTGTTGGTATTTCCGAAATAGAATTCATTCGAAACAAAATTAAACTATTTCCCAACCCGACAGAAACAGACCTAACCGTTACTTTTGGCAGTCAGGCAGACATAAACAAAATTAGCATCATAAATTCCTTCGGACAGACAATCCGCGAAGAAGACCTTCAAATTCAAAAAACTGAATTCACAGTTTCGACCTCGGACCTCGACAAGGGAATTTATCTCATCCAATTTAAGACCTCTGCCTGTACGGTGACTAAAACTTTCGTCAAAAACTAGCGGCCAGGCGGACACGGACAAACACTGCGTGTGGCGCACAACCTATAACAGCGCACAGGCCTTATGCCGCGTATTAGGGTCTTGCAATTTCGGGCGGACATTCGTACATTTAAAAACACGGACAGCGGCACAAGGCCTGTGCGCAATACGTTAGCAACCATTTGATCAAGCCAAAACTCTCAACAAATTCTCCGCCTCCAACAAACACCCATTGTATTCCTGTTCGACTTTACAACAATAATAAACGGCCCCTCCTAAGGAAAAACTAAACTGGGGCATCATAAAAATTATGTGTCGTACACGCTTCGGTGAACCAGCCTGGTACAGTGCTTTTAAGTTTTTGGCACGGTTGTTGTCCTCTCCTATGTTGTGATGTAACAATGTATAAAGTACGACATATTCTGTTTTTGCTAATCTTAATGTCCAAAGCCTTTGGTCAAAATCTCGTTCCTAATCCAAGCTTTGAAAGTTATACGCTTTGTCCACATTCGGCAAGCTTATCCAATATTTATGCTTCTGCCTGGACCAATTGTGGAATAACACCCGATTACTTCAATGCTTGTTGCACACACTCTTTTTGCGGGATTAAAGATTGTTCGGTTCCATATAATTATGCGGGCTATCAGCTGGCAGCAAGCGGACAAGCATACTGCGGCCTTGTAGTTTATGTCAATTCTCAGTTTCAATCAAATGTAAGAGAGTTTATAGGTGCCCAATTGTTATCTCCTTTAACTGTTGGTGTCAAGTATTACGTTTCCTTCAAAGCATGCAGGGCAATAGGAACCTGTTTTTCCTCAAACATTGCAACAAATAAGCTAGGTATAAAATTCAGTATGACAAGCTACAATCAGTTTTCACCGCCCCCTTTAAATAATTTCGCTCACATTTTCAGTAGTGCTATTATATCTGATACAACGAACTGGACTATGATTAAAGGAAGTTTTGTTGCTGATCAAAACTACACGCATATTCTTGTAGGGAATTTTTTTAATGATATAAATACTGACACTTTAAGTGTCGGCACACCGGAAATTACAGGATATTATTTCGTCGATGATTTCGTTGTAGGAACTGATTCGTTAACGGAGCTACTCACCGACATTGAGGTTAACGATAACACACAAGAAGTTTTTCAACTTTTACCAAATCCAAGTCAATCTTCAATTACTGTTCAATTTAACAATCCGAATAGAACATTACACACTTTCAAAATGTATGACTTAAATGGCACAGAAGTATTCTCAATTTCCAACATCTCATCAAATACTTTTACAGTTTCAAGAAATGGAAAACCAGAGGGAATCTATTATTATCAGCTACAATCAGCCACTTCAATTATTAAGACAGGAAGATTAATATTCACTGACTAATATATTACTGACTGTAATAAGGACCTCTCCTTTCAATCAGTTTGTTATCTATTAATGTAACTCTCTTTTTAACCCAAAACCCTCAACAAATTCTCCGCCTTCAACAAACACTCCTTGTATTCCTCTTCCGGGTCGCTTAAATAGGTGATGGCCCCTCCAACTGCAAAACTCAGTTGTTTGTTTTCTGAATTGTAAAAAATGGAACGGATCACCACGTTCAGTTCAAAATCCCCATTCTCATCCAGAATGCCAAAGCTACCGGAGTAATGGTGGCGATCGAAGTTCTCAAACTCATCAATTAAATCCATGGCCATGGTTTTGGGTGCCCCGGTCATGCTGGCCATTGGAAAAGTGGCTTTTATAATATCTTCGAAATGGGTTCCGGGTTTTACCTGGCAGGAAACTGTACTCACCATCTGGTGAACCGTGGCAAAACTTTCAATGCCAAACAAGGTATCCACCTTTACCGAGGCGCGTTCAGCAACAATGGAAAGGTCGTTTCGGGCCACATCCACGGCCATCACGTTTTCGGTTCGTTCTTTCAAACTGGTTTGCAACTGGTGTTTTAAGTGTTCGTCCTCCTCAGGTGTTTTTCCTCTTCTGGCCGTTCCCTTAATGGGTTTGGTCATTAAACGGGTGTTTTCCTTTTTTAAAAACAATTCCGGACTCGCACATAAAATGTATTCCTTTCCCAGTTTTACCAGCGCTGCATAAGGGGCATTGGCCTTTTTCTGTAATTCGATAAAGGTGTGTATGGGGTCCAGGTCCGCGTGTTCCGTCAAAAAATTCATGCAGAAATTGATCTCGTAGATGTTGCCGTACTGTATGTGTTTTTTAATTTCCTCAACTTTTCTTATGTACTCTTCCTTTTTTAAGGAAGGTATCGGTCGGATAGGTTCAGGCGCTGAGGAGACGGGTTCTTGCCTCAAATCCACCTCATGAGAAGAAAGTATGGGGTAGTAGTGTAAAGCAAGGTTGGTTTGTTTGGGATTGACATAGGGAATGAGCACAAGTGCATTTGGCTTGTAGCCTCCTCTGCTTCCCAAAACATACAACTTGCCTTTACCCGGATGACCCGGTAAAGGCAGGAACACAAAATTCTCAAGTGCCGCAATGTTCATTGCCGTAAAAATATGTTTAATTTTAAAGCCACATCGCTTATGCACATTGGTTTATTTTTCGGCTCTTTTAATCCCATACACGTGGGGCATTTGGTATTGGCCAATTATATGCTGGAATTTACCCCCATGGAAGAGGTTTGGTTTGTGGTGAGTCCGCACAATCCCTTAAAAGAAAAAAGCAGTCTTTTAAATCAAAACCAGCGTTTGGTGATGGTGAACCTTGCTATTGAGGACCACCCCAAAATGCGCAGCTCAAGCATAGAATTTGATTTGCCTCAACCTTCTTACACCATTAACACCCTTGCTCATTTGAAAGAAAAATACCCTAATCATCGCTTTTCATTAATACTTGGACAAGACAACCTGAAAAGTTTTGGGAAGTGGAAAAATTACGAAGAAATTCTCAAACATTACGAACTCTACGTTTACCCCCGCCCCAAGGCCGAAGCCAGCGAATTTGATCATCACCCAAAGGTGCACCTCACTCAAGCCCCGGTAATTGAGGTGTCGTCCACCTTCATACGCCAGGCCATCAAAGACAAAAAAGACCTTCGTTTTTTCCTGCCTTCTAAAGTGTGGGAGGAAGTGGATGTGATGAATTTGTACAAATAATCAGGCTTCTGTTAAGTTCTCTTTTATTTCCAATTCCATTGAAATGACCAATTCATTGCCTGGAGGAAACTCTCTTTATTGATTTCAAGTAAAACCCAAAAAAAGTGACTAAATTCTAAGTGATTTTTGACGATGAATGTCTTGGGTTGCGCCCGGGACACGAAGGGCTTGGTTCTTTTCGGGCGATCTGCCTCTTTTCGCCCGAAAAAACCGGAGCGATAGCGAAGCCCGGAGTGGCCCGATAAGGCGCCCAAATAAAAAAAACAATTTCTTATAAAAATTTGAGAAACCAAATTTTCTAAAACCCCCTCACAAAATCCGTGATCAGTTTAAACACATCCTGGTACTCCGTTAAGGGCAGTGTTTTTTCTATATCGTACACATCGTGGTAGGCTTTGATGCCGCCCATGGTGTACATAAAAAAACAAGGCACTCCGGCCTCGGTGAACCAATAGTGGTCGCTGTTTTTGGCTTTGCCGCGTTTTTTAATTTCTACAAGATAATGCTGTTGCGCATTGATGGTTTGAAGTCGGGAAAATTGGTTTTCATGTATAGCGCCATTCACCACCATAATGCCTTCCTCTCCGGTGCCCATGAGGTCCATATTTAAGAGAAATTTAATTTTTTTGGGATCAAGGGTTTTATTGTCTACAAAATACTTCGATCCTAACAATCCGGCTTCCTCTCCGGCAAAAAATACAAACACGGTTTTGTATTTGGGCGGGTAAGTTATGTAGTGTTTCATCAGGTTCAGTAGCATACTCACTCCGCTGGCATTGTCGTTTGCGCCCGGGAAATAGGTTTTTTTGCCGATGCCGCCCAGGTGATCGTAATGGGCTGTAAACACAATGCAGGTATCATTGTTTACTGTGCCTGGAACAAAAGCACAAATGTTTTTGCAGATAAATTTGGTAAGCACTTTTGACTGAAGCTGCACCTCCGCGGTTTTTGGTTTTACAGGGCAAGAGGATTTTAATACGTCCAGCATTCCCAAGGTTATGCTGTTGCTGGCCACGCTGTAGGTTAATTTGTTTTTCAGGCTCAGAACAAGTTTCCCGCTTTCGTTAACGCCAACAAAGGTCACGCTGTCTTTTTGTTCCAAGGTAAATTTTCCATTTAAACTTCTGCTTTCGGGATCAGGAATAAAATCAAGACCCGGCTTTAGTGCTTTGTTGTTGATTTTCAAACTGACTTTATCAGGAAAAGTATTGACATTAAAATCGAACCATTGGTGGTAGCCGGTAGTAAAGAGTTGTTGGGCGCCAATTTTTTTTACTTCGCCGGTGATGTAGTCGGCCGACTTTTCGAGACCTCCTTTAAGATAACCTCTTCCAAAAAAAGCGGGTGAACAGAGTTGTTTAAGCACAGTTCGTGTATACACCAAGTCCTGTGCAGCCAGGGGAAAACTGAAGAGCCAACAAAATGTAAACGAAAAAAAACGCAAAAGCATCATTCGAAACGGCGTTTCACTATGCTGTAAAAATGTTTTACCACGTCCTGTTGTTCTTTCCAGGTGTAAAGGGATTTGAGGCTGTTCAGGTAAAGTTCTGACTCATTCCAGTTTTGCAGAGCCGAAAGTTGCTCTATAGCAATATTAAACTCTGCCGGATTTTGCGAGAACAGTTCGTTGATGAACCTGAATTTATCGTTTATACCCACAAGTATCGGGGGATGTAATTTGTTAGTAGACGATTTGGCCTGGATTGGTGGTTCAATGTGTTCTGCAGAAGGTTGTGTTTCAATTGGTTTAACAGTATGTGAAGGTTCAGCTTTTTCCTGTTCTTTTACTTCTTCACTCACCCGTGCATGAATGTTAAAGCTGGGTGACACCTCCTGATTCAAACGCTGGTGTTTGTACACGGCCAGATTTTCCTGAAGTTTATACAATTTGTTTTGAAGGTCTTCACAATCTGATGTGCCGGGATGAACAGCAGAATCAATGAATTGCTCAAGGGTAGTTTTCAATTCCCCGATTTGTTCCCGCATCTTACCTAAAACCTTATCGTTGCCCATATTGCTGTAAAACTTTAAACTTAAAAATAATTTGAATTCAACACATCCTTCTTTACATTTAAGTTTTGTTTTACACGCTTTTTAAACAATGATTCCGGAATACAGGTACAGTCCCGAAACGCGAGGATGGATAGAAGTCATTTGCGGCAGCATGTTTTCGGGCAAAACCGAAGAACTCATTCGTCGTTTAAAACGCTCGCAATTCGCCAAACAACACATTGCCACCTTTAAGCCGGATATCGATAAACGCTACAATGATTTTAAAGTCGTTTCGCATCAGGGCACTGAATTGCTAAGTCAGGCCATTGGCTCAAGTAAAGACCTGCTAAGCCGTTGTGGTGATGCTAAAGTATTGGGAATTGATGAAGCTCAATTTTTTGACATGGACCTTCCTCAGGTGGCACAGGCCCTTGCGAACAAAGGCCTGAGGGTGATTATTGCCGGGCTTGATCTGGATTACAAGGGTGACCCTTTTGGTCCCATGCCTCAATTGATGGCGATAGCCGAATACGTGACCAAAGTGCACGCCATTTGCATGCGCTGTGGAAGTCTGGCTTATGTGAGTCATCGTAAATTTAAACATAAAGAATTGGTAGTGCTTGGGGAAACCGAAGCTTACGAACCTTTGTGCAGAACCTGTTTTAATCTAGAAAAAAAACACTGATGTATACTCCGGAACAAATTGCCGAAATCACCAATTGCCAGCTTATCGGAAAAAACCAAGGCCGCATCAGGTATTTTCTGAACGACAGCCGTGAGTTGCAGTTTCCTGAGGAAAGTCTATTTATAGCCCTGAAGAGCGACTGGAACGACGGACACCAATACATCCCAGACATGATTGAAAAAGGAGTGAAAACCTTTTTGGTGGCTGATATGGGTTTTGATTTTAAAGCGAATGCCGGACAGGATGTTTGTTTTTTACTTTGCGAATCGCCCTTGCACACATTGCAACAACTGGCCGCCTATCATCGCCAGAGGTTTAACATTCCAGTAATCGGCATTACCGGGAGCAATGGCAAAACCATGGTAAAGGAATGGCTTTATCAATTGCTTAAACACAAATACAGCATTTGCCGCAGTCCTAAAAGTTACAATTCACAAATTGGTGTTCCTTTAAGTGTACTCAGGCTAAATGAAAATCATAGTTTGGCTATTTTTGAGGCGGGTATTTCCCAGGCAGGAGAAATGGAGCGGCTTGCATCCATTATTCGTCCGACCCTTGGTGTGTTTACCTCTATTGGTTCGGCGCATGATGAAGGTTTTGTTTCGCGAGAAAAAAAAATTGAAGAAAAGGCCGGCTTGTTTTTAGCTTGTGAAACAGTTATTGCCAATGGTCTTAGAAAAGAGGAACTAAACACTCCCGGATTAAGTTCGGCCGTTCTGCTTTCTGAAAACACTGAGGCTGATTGGGTCCTGAGTCAAAACCAAACCAGGGTACTACTTAAGGGAAAGAAAGAATCTTTAAGCTTCTCTCTTCCTTTTAAAGACAAAGCCTCTTTGAACAATGCCGGCACCTGTGCATTGGTTCTAAAAACCTTAGGCTTTGGTGAAAAGGAGATACAGGAACACATGCCTAATCTTGAGAGTCTGGCTCTGAGACTGGAACTTAAGAAGGGCATTGATAACTCCCTGCTCATTAATGATTTTTACAACTCTGATCTGGACTCCATTGGCATAGCACTGAATTACCTGAGACACCAGGCACAAAACACAAAAAAAGTGCTGGTGATCTCCGACATTGAACAATCCGGCATGTCAACTGAGGTCTTATATGGTAAACTTGCTGAGCTTCTGGCTCAAAATAAAATTGAGCTTGTTTTCGGTATTGGTCCTGAGATCTCCAGGCATACATCTTTGTTTCCAGCTACTGCAGTATTCTTTAAGCACACAAGTGATTTTATTACACATTTCCCGGGTTTGCGTCATCAGTTTGCCGATGCCTCAGTTTTACTTAAAGGCGCAAGAAGTTTTGGATTTGAAGACATTGCCGCATTGCTGCAATTAAAAAGTCACGATACTGTATTTGAAATTAATCTTAATAAACTTCATCACAATTTTACGCATTACCGTTCACTGCTTAAGCCCGACGTAAAAATCATGGGCATGGTAAAAGCCATGGCTTATGGAAGCGGGAGTAGTGAAATTGCACTCGCATTGCAACACATGGGTGCAGGATACCTTGCTGTAGCTTATGCCGATGAAGGTGTTGAATTGAGAAAATCTCAAATTACACTGCCACTTCTTGTCATGAATCCTGAGGAAGCAGCGTTTGAGGACATCATCAATTACCGTCTTGAACCAGAGATTTTCTCTTTTCGCGTACTGAGGGATTTTATTAAAAAACTGGATGGACTTGGCATTACTGAAGCCTATCCGGTTCATCTCAAAATAGACACCGGCATGCACCGTCTGGGATTTTTGCCTGAAGAACTTGAGGCCTTATTGGGTGAATTAAAAACCTACTCTCAGATTAAAATTCGTTCGGTGTTCTCGCATTTGGCCGCATCGGATAATCCCGAATTGGATGAATTCACAACTCTACAGATTCAAAGATTTAAATCGGGCTGCGAGGTATTGGAGAAAGGTTTGGCATATCCATTTCAAAAACACCTTTGTAATTCAGCCGGCATTACCCGTTTTAAGGAAGCACATTTTGATATGGTACGTTTGGGAATTGGCCTCTATGGTATTGGCGCGAACGAAAAAGAACAGAAACTCCTGGAGAACGTGGGTGTACTCAAAACCAAAATATCCCAAATCAAAACCCTGGAACCTGGTGAAACGGTTAGTTACAACCGCAGTGGTAAAATCGATAAAAAAAGCCGTATAGCCATCATCCCCATAGGTTATGCGGATGGGTTCAGCCGATTGCTTGGCAACGGAAAACACGGTGTTTATATCAAAGGGAAATTTTGCCAAACAGTAGGCAATATTTGTATGGACATGAGTATGGTTGACGTGAGTGATTGTGTTTGCGAAGAAGGTGATGAAGTCATTGTTTTCGAAAACGCGGAGCAAATTCAAGCGCTGGCCAAAGCCCTAGGCAGCATTCCTTACGAAGTGCTGACCAACGTTTCAGGGCGTGTGAAGCGGGTGTATGTGAGAGAATAAGTTTGTACTCAGTATCACTGGAAACGAATTCAAAAGAGTAGATGCCATGTATGGCTCATTTTTATCCCTTTTTATATGTCCAACACAAACTTACCCAACATGCAGTTTACAAAAGCAAGCCCTGCTGAAGCAGACGTTTTAACGCAACTTAGAATTGAATTTTTAGAGGAATATTGGGGCCGACAGGAAGAATCGCTTAGAAAATATCTGAGTGCAAAACTCCTGGACTATTTTTCCAGTTCCATTGCGGATGGCAGCTATGTTTGTTATTTGGCCAAACATAATGAAGAATGGGTTGGTATAGGCGGTATGGTCATCCGTCAGCAGCCCGGAGGCTTTAAAATCCCCAATGGAAGAATTGCCTACATCATGAACATGTACACCCGGGCAAACTATCGAAAACAAGGGGTGGCCAAACGCATCCTGCAATTGCTTATGGATGAGGCCAAAACCTTGTCTTGCGAGGCTTTGGAATTGCATGCCACAAAGGAAGGTGAGCCGGTATACCAAAAAGCGGGATTTTATTTGCATCCCGAACCCACCTACCGCAAGCTCCTCCTCTAAAACCACAGCTCAAACCCTTCTTCTTTTTACTCCATGAAATTTTCTTTACCTTACTGTTTCATTCCTTGAATTACCTGTTTGTTTATGGCCGGAAGTATCCTGATTATTTTGTGTTCACTCTTACTCATCTCCTACTTGTTTGAGCTTAGCACAGCCCGCACCAAAATCCCTTCGGTGGTTGTATTGCTGGCCATGGGCTGGGCATGCGCTCAACTGGTAAACTATTTTGAGTTAAGTGTTCCAAACCTTTCCTATGTCTTGCAAGTGATTGGCACTGTTGGTTTAATTCTGATTGTTTTGGAAGGTTCGCTAGAGTTGGAGTTTAATAAGAGCAAAACAAGATTGGTTCTTAAATCCATAGCAGGGTCATTCGTTCCACTGCTTTTACTATCTTTCTCATTGGCCTACCTATTTGATGCACTTATTAGCTGTGGCTTAAAATTAGCATTACTGAATGCCATTCCTCTTGCAGTGATTAGCAGCGCCATTGCAATACCAAGCGCCAGAAATCTAAGTCCGGCGAACAGAGAGTTTATTACCTATGAGAGCAGCCTCTCAGACATTTTTGGTGTTTTACTTTTCAATTTCGTAAATATGAATGACAGTGTGACATCGCACTCTCTTCTTAATTTTTCGGCTGAGCTTGGACTTATGTTTTTTATTTCCTTAATCACCACCCTGGTCTTATCCCTTTTACTCAACAACATCTCTCATCATGTAAAATTTTTTCCGATTATTCTTCTCATCGTCCTCATTTATGCCATTGCAAAACAGTTTCACCTTCCGGCACTGGTGTTTATTTTATTGTTTGGTTTATTTCTTGCCAACTCTGAAAAATTAAAAAACATTACCTGGCTTAGCCGGTTTAAACCTGAGAAATTAGATTCTGAAGTGAACAAACTGAAAGAATTGTTGGGAGAAGCCACTTTCCTTGTGCGTTCTTTATTTTTCCTGCTTTTCGGTTTTTTAATTCAAACCAACGAGGTTTTGAATTTATATACCTTGCCCTGGGCATGCGGTATCGTATCGGGAATTTTAGTCTTTCGCTTTTTGCAATTAAAACTCAGCGGTCTGAAATTAAGCCCAATTTTGTTTATTGCACCCAGAGGTTTGATTACCATCTTGTTGTTTCTATCCATTGATGAAACCAAACGCATTTCCCTGGTAAATCCTTCTCTGATTATCCAGGTAATATTACTAAGCGCTTTTGTAATGATGCTGGGCCTCATGTTTAGTAAGCAGGAAACTTCCAAATAAAAAAGTCCCGGTGAGTTGCCGGGACTATAGATAGAAACAAGACCCGCTTTTATTCGACGATTAACTTGCCTGATTTAAGGATTTTCCCTTGGGTGTTAATTTGATAAAAATAAATTCCCTTTGGAAAATTTCCGGTAGTGAAACTGCTTTTAGAACTTGTAACTAGTTCCTTATGCACTGGCTTACCCTGGGTATCGTAAATTACAAATTCTTTAGTGACATCTCCTTCTTGTATCAGGTCTTCACGGATCTCAATAACACAGTCACCTGAACATGGGTTGGGAAATACCCTGATAGAACTTTGGTCAATTAAACTTTCATTTAGCCCTACATAGGTAAAATTACCGTACACCTTTTTATGTGTACTTTCCAGGCTCATGGTGAAACTGTCCCAGTATTGCCAAATCGTTTGACCAATGTTCATTGAAAAATCATAGGTGTGAAGCTGTTTGTTCTCATACTGTGTTTCCCAGGTTGAGTTAACCGTGTTCCATGATTCGCTTTTGTATCCAGTATAGTTGGAACTATTGTCGTATGATTGTGTATACCGCCATGAATTTTCCCAAACTGATCCGGTGTAATTTTGCCAGGTTTCTACATAACCTCCAAAAGCATCATAAACTGAACTTAAACGTTCAGTATTGTTCCATTGGTTGGTTTGAGGATTACCCCAATACTGAATAGTTCCTGATTGTATGGCTATGTTGTCGCAATACCACCCGCACCAGTTCTGAAAGATTAAATTAATCCAGCGCGCATCATTCTCATACATGGTACCATTCCACGTCTGCATGGTTAATTGCACAGGTTGATTGTTGAGGGCGTATACGAGTGCGTACTTATAGTCGTTATCCCAGTTAGCACCATTTGGTATTTTGGACTCCAATGTTAGAACGTTATTGTTCGCGTCATATGTAAATGCAGTTTCCCTGTAATCGTTTTTCCAATTGTTAGTAGTAGAGTTCCAACTCTGGTATATGTTGTCGGTAATCCTGTTAGAAACGTCGTATGTAAGTACGTTTTTAGACCCGAACTGCATTTCCCATTGATTAGTAGTGGTATTGTAATTCTCGAATAGGTTTTGCGTCATGTAGCCCTGATTGTTGAACTGGTAGGTGGATCTGGAAATGTTTTGCCATGTATTGAGGAACCCGTCCCAAAATTGGCTCACTTGTTGCGTAATATGTCCCTGCGCGTCATAGGTGGTTAAATAACGGGCATTTGGTATGCCGTTTCTCAGGATCTCACTGCTAAGGTCACCGGAAAGCGTATAGGCATAAAAGCTGGAGTCGCTGTAAACCCATTGTGAGGATTGATCATCCCAATAATAATTTACTGACCTGCCTGGCCGGCTGTTGGTGGCTGTAGGTGCTGTCTGGCTTGAGTTTTGTTTGGATTTGTTGTCTATGATGCTGCTTTGTTTGAGCCTTTTCACCAACTTATTTTGGGCTTCAAGGCCGAATGGGCCTGCAACTAAAACCGCCAAACAGAATGCTATCGCTTTTTTCATGGTAAAGTGATTTAGAATTTAAATGTAACGAAAGATATGAAAAAATATTACTTCTTCAACTTTGGATTTTGTTTGTGCCGCTCAGCATCCCTTACTGTTTTTTTATCCAAACTTTTTTGAAAAGCCGCTTCAAGACTAATCCCACATTGGTTAGCCAGGCAAATCAAGACAAACAATATATCCGCCATTTCTTCTCCCAGATCTTTTCCCTTATCACTTTCCTTTTCGCTTTGCTCCCCATAGCGTCTGGCCATAATGCGCGACAACTCCCCCACCTCCTCCATCAGCAATACGGTATTTGTTAGTTCATTGAAATAACGCACGCCATGTGTTTTTATCCAGGCATCCACCTGTTCTTGTGCAGTTTTAAGTTCCATCTATCAGGTGTTTTGAATGATTTGTTGTTGAATGGCCATCTTAATATGTTTTTTGTCAAAGGCCGTCTTTAATTCTTCGTATAGGTTGCTGCTTAAGGCTACAGTATCCTCCGGCTTGCAATACGGTTTTACATTCAGTTTAATGGCTCCAGCTTCACCAATTGAAATTACAATCAATGGCTCCGGTTCTTTTAATACCATACTGTTGTTGTGTAAAACATCCCAAACCGCGCTTTTTATTTCCCCTGTATCACTGTTCGCATTCAGATTCATCTGAAGGTCGATACGCAAATCGCCCTGTCTGCTGTTGTTAACGATTGTGCCATTGGATAAGGGCCCGTTGGGCAAAATCACTGTTTTATGGTCGGCTGTAACAAGTATGGTATTAAAGATCTGAATCTCTTTTACTTCTCCGGTTTGACCACCTGCCTCAATAGTATCCCCTACCCTGAAAGGCTTAAAAATAAGGATGAGTACCCCGCCGGCAAAATTAGACAGAGAGCCCTGCAAGGCTAAACCAACAGCCAGTCCGGCGGCGCCAAGTATGGTCACAAAACTGGTGGTGCCAATGCCGATCATGCCGGCCACGGTAACAATGAGCACAATCTTTAGTCCAATGCTAATCAAACTTCTTAGAAAGGTCCTTAAACTCACATCGAGCTCACGTTTTTGCATGGCTTTGGTGGCCAACATAGAAATGCGTTTGATGAGCCATAGGCCAATCAAAAGCACCAGCAAGGCAGAAACCAAATTGGGTACAAAATCACCCAATTGTTGGATTAAGCGGTCAAAAAAGGCATTGAGCTTTTCCTCCTGCTGACTGATGTTTGCTTTGACTTCTCTTACCACGGGTGAGGCCTGATCAATCAGGAGGAAAAGCGAATAAAGATTCATAGAATATAATTTATACCTTCACAAATCTAATAAATTAAGCTGCTTTTGTATCACAGCCGCGTTAATGCTGAAACCAAAAGTCTAAACGATTTGTTTTTTCATTTGTTATTACACAATGGTATATAAAAGTCTGAATGAGTGCCTGAATGATCTTGAAAAAAACGGGCATTTAATTCGCATCAAAGAAGAAGTTGACCCGAACCTTGAAATGGCTGCCATTCATTTGCGTTTGTTTGAAAAAAACGGACCAGCCGTGTTGTTTGAAAACATCAAAGGGTGCAAATACAAAGCGGTAAGTAATTTGTTTGGGAATATGAACCGCAGCAGGTTTATGTTTCGTTCCAGTTTCGAGCACATGAAACAACTGGTTCAGCTTCGAAATAATCCCATGCAGGCGCTTAAACATCCACTGCGTTATGTTTCAACAGGATTTGCGGCGCTTAAGGCCTTACCAAAAAAAGGCCGTTTCTCCTCCGCAGGTTTTAAGGAAGTACAGATTTCAGACCTCCCCCTTATTAAACATTGGCCCATGGATGGAGGTGCTTACATTACTCTTCCACAGGTTTACAGCGAGGATCCGGAGCAGCCGGGAATACAACATTCTAACCTGGGTATGTATCGCATACAGCTCAACGGCAACGATTATTCCAGCAACAAAGAAATAGGTTTACACTATCAAATTCACCGTGGCATTGGGGTGCACCAAAGTAGAAGCAACAAAAAAAATACACCTTTAAAAGTGAGCGTATTTATAGGTGGGCCTCCTTCTCACAGCCTTGCCGCTGTTATGCCTTTGCCTGAAGGCATGAGTGAGCTTACTTTTGCAGGAGCGCTTGGAGGAAGGCGTTTCCGCTATGCATACAATGATGGGTACTGCATTTCGCTAGACGCCGATTTTGTGATCTGCGGTGAAGTTTATCCATTCGAAAACAAGGCGGAAGGTCCCTTTGGTGACCACCTGGGGTACTATAGTCTTAAACATCCTTTCCCCCTCATGCGTGTGTACAAGGTGTACGCCAAAGAAAATGGCATCTGGCCGTTTACTGTGGTAGGACGGCCTCCACAAGAGGACACGGCCTTTGGGGCCCTGATACACGAGATCAGCGGAAACGCCATTCCCAAAGAAATTCCAGGCGTGAGACAGATTCATGCCGTGGATGCCGCCGGTGTGCACCCCCTATTACTGGCCAGAGGCAGCGAACGGTATACGCCTTATTTAAAACATAAAACGCCGGCAGAGATTTTAACTCAGGCCAATCACATTTTAGGAACCGGGCAATTGAGTTTAGCCAAATATTTGTTTATTGCCGCCGAACAAAATAATGGACCGGACTGCCATGAGGTTGAGTTGTTTTTTGAACACGTGTTCGAGCGCATCGATTTGAAGAGGGATTTGCATTTTTACACCAAAACCAGTATCGACACACTCGATTACTCAGGCGAGGCCCTGAATGAAGGCAGTAAGTTGGTGGTGGCTGCAGGAACCGAAAAATTAAGAGAACTCAGCAGCACACTCCCCGAATTTTTTAATGAAAGTCCCCTGGTTTCAGAACCAGTGATGCTAATGAAAGGGGTTGTAGGGATAAAAACAAAACCATTTTACAACTATACGGATACCCATGAGGAGTTGCAGGAATTGAACCATTGGCTAAAATCAAAGGTTTCAGAACTTCAGGGTATTTTGCAATTGGTTATTTACGACGATCACAATTTTAAAACATCAGCACATCCTTTTAGGGATTACCTTTGGTTGACTTACACCAGAAGCAATCCAAGTCATGATATATATGGCGTGGGGGACTTTATTGAAAACAAACACTGGGGCTGTACCGGCCCAATGATTATTGATGCACGAAAAAAACCGCACCATGCACCAGAATTAAAAAAGGATTCTGAAACAGAAAAACGAATTGATCGCTTTTTCAATAAAGGGGGGGCACTTGAAAAATGGTCGTAATACAAAATTATGAAAGCTGAAATTATTAGCATAGGCGATGAAATTCTGATCGGACAGATCAACAACACCAACAGCGTTTGGATTGCACAGCAATTAACCTTGATGGGCGTGAAGGTAACACACATGAGTACCGTGTCCGATGAAGAAAAGGCAATTGTACAATCTTTTGATCAGGCCTTGTTGCGTTCTGATCTTGTGTTCATCACCGGAGGACTAGGTCCAACAAAAGATGACCTTACCAAAAAAACATTTGCCAACTATTTCAAAGTTCCACTGGTCATGAACGAAGACGTGCTTGATGTAGTGCATTCTTTTTTTACCAAACGCGGGAGAGAACTCACTGAAGTAAACCGTCAACAGGCCCTTGTGCCTGAGGGCAGTGAAGTAATCATGAATTACAAGGGCACTGCGCCTGGCATGTGGATGAAAAAAAATACATGCATTTTTATCAGCATGCCGGGAGTGCCTTATGAAATGAAAGCCATGATGACTGAGACCCTGTTGCCAAAAATCAAGGCTGAATTCCAATTGCCCTCCATCTATCATAAAACTGTGCTCACCAACGGTATTGGGGAAAGTGCACTCGCTGAACGAATAGAAGATTGGGAAAACAAATTAGGCGCAGAAGGCTTAAAACTGGCCTACCTGCCTCAACCCGGCATGGTTCGATTGAGGCTCTCCGCTTTTGGAGAACATCTGGAAGACTTAAAAAACAAAGTTGACAAACACATACAATCGCTTAAGGTACTTATCCCCGAATACATTTTTGGTATGGAAACGTTTGGAGAAGAGCCTTTGAGCCTTCAACACATTGTTCTGAATCTGCTTCTTGAAAGGAAAGAAAGCCTAAGCATTGCCGAAAGTTGTACCGGCGGTTACCTGGCTTCACTGATGACCTCAGTGCCCGGTGCCTCCCAGGTTTTCAGCGGAGGACTGGTGCCTTATTCCAACGAAGCCAAACACAAGTTGCTGGGTATAGATAAAACCCTTTTTGAAACAGTTGGTGCTGTAAGTAAAGAATGTGTGGTGGCTTTGGCCCGTAATGTGAGAGAAAAGTTTAACAGCACCTATGGTATTGGGATTTCCGGCATTGCCGGTCCCAGCGGCGGAACAACAGATAAACCTGTGGGACTCGTATGGATTGCAGTAGCCGATGAACACAAGGTGATTCCCATACAGCTTCAGTTTGGTGACATCCGTCAAAACAACATTGTTATGAGTTCAAATGCCGCCCTGAACCTTTTGAGAAAATTTATTCTTAAACAAATAAAGGATTAGTTCCGCCTCGGCTGTGCGATCAAGGCATTACATTTGATGATCAGGTCCATAAACAGAATTTTTGGATTGGCATTGCGTTCGATGTAGTAATAATTTGAATTGAACTCCTCAATGAGTTTTTCGTAATTTTTCTGATTCACAAATGGAGCGAATTTTTCAAGAAAATTTCTCTCGGCTCCGTTCAACCTTACCAGGTCACGGTTGCCGTAGTTGTACATTAAACAATCTCTGAATACTTCCAAACCATATTGAAAAAAACGTTTTTGTTTCTCACGTCCAAGGACTGCATTTTCATCTACCCAGGCTAGTACTTTTGGAAAATCAAAACTGAAGGCCAAACGCATAAAACTCTGAAAATGGTTCATCAAACTCTCTCCTAATACGTCCTCTTCGAGCATACGCAAGGCTTCGTTAAAATTACCGTCGGCCAACAAAGCAATTTGTTCAGCCTCCCCAACGGTTTTACCATAATTTTTTTGTAATTGTTTACTGATGTCTTCGTTACTGAGTTTAGACATGGGGATTTGTTGCACCCTGGAGAGTATGGTGGATAACAACTGATCAGGTTGATGGCTCACCATGAGAAATAAGGTTTTATCGGTAGGTTCTTCCAGTACCTTGAGAATTTTATTGGCGGCATCGGCATTCATTTTTTCCGGAAGCCACATGAGTATAATTTTATACTGACCGTCGAAGCTGGTGTAACTTAACTTTTTTAGAATATCACCGGCCTCATCGCTTCCAATAATGGGCTGTTTATTCTCAGCATTGATCTCACTAAACCAGTCTTCAAGGTTCAGATAAGGGTTTTTCAGAAAAGCAGCCCTGAATTCTTTTACCCAATAATCGCTGTTACGAATTTCACTGCTAAGTGCGATCGGAAACACAAGGTGTAAATCGGGATGAGTAAGTTTATTCGATTGTATGCATGAACTGCAGGTGCCACAAGCACCCCCGGCTGTTTTGTGTTTGCAAAGCAAGTGGGTGGCAAAAGCAATCGATAAGGGCAGATTTCCGCAACCTTCGGGCCCCGTGAAAAGCAAAGCATGAGCAATCCTGTTCTCTTCGACCATGTTTTGCAAACGGATTTTGCTGGCGTTTTGCCCGATAACGTCTGAATAGTTCACGACCTGAAGATAAGCATTCTTTACTTGGTGTTGTAGAGGTTCATGCAGCGTTCCAGTCCAATAAAACTATATGCAGTTACAGCTTCAGCGGCCAGTTTTATCCTGGCTTCAAGGGTTTTTAACTCTTCTTCCGTCCACTTACCCAAAACATAATCCACTTGCTGCCCCTTACCAAATTCAGCTGCAATACCAAATCTTAATCGCGGGTATACTGTAGTATTCAATGCCTCCTGAATGCTTTTAAGGCCATTGTGTCCTCCATCACTTCCTTTAGGACCGACACGGATCTTACCAAAGGGAAGGGCCAGTTCATCCACCAGCACGAGCATGTTTTGCGGGGCAATACCTTCAGCCTGTAACCAATAATTAACCGCTTTTCCGCTTAAATTCATGTAAGTACCTGGTTTGATCAGAATTAGTGTGCGGCCTTTGTATTTGAACTCGGCCCTATCGGCCAGACGGGAAGAGACAAATTTGCAATTGTGTTGTGCCGCAAGGTAGTCGGCAATTTTAAATCCGATGTTGTGGCGGGTTTCGGCATAGTCTTCGCCAATGTTGCCCAAACCAACTATCAGATATTTGCCCATGGTTTATTTTCGTTTGCGGCAGCGTGAGTAATCAGCTGGCGTTGGCGAGTTCCTTTGTTTTGTATAGATTGTTTTTAATGTTGTAGCGTATACAATCCCAATAGTCTTTTGAGTAACTCACAAATATTTCCTCACCGGCTTCAATTTCTCGTGTGGCAACTATATAACACTTGTCGTCAAATATCTCGTAAACGGCGTTGTTTTTTAAACCCTGCACACGGCTCAATCCGGCTGCATCGTTAGCGTATCGTGCTTTGTGCTGTGGTGTATTGTAGGCATCAATGCAACGCTTTTTGTTGATGTAAAAAAGATAACCGTCCTTATCTTCTTTCACGCGCTTTTCATATTCTTTCCAGTCAATTATTTCTCCTTTGTATTCAATGATTTTTTCATCTTTCAGAATACGTTTTGTGGTAAACAAACCTTTTCCGGCTTGAGGTAGGGTGGATTTTTTTACTATTAAGGCCATAACGGGCACAAAAATAATTTTTTACAACCACTCAGCAGCCTTTGCTGATAAAATGTTTGCATTTTATTCGGCTCTTAAATATGAGCCGCCAAGGGTCAAAAATGCAGGGTGGACGATGGCTTTTTCGGTATCGAGTAGTTCAGCCCTGCCTTCCGACAAAATAAGAATCTTATTACAGTATTTACGCACAAGGTGCAAATCGTGTGAGCTGGCCAAAATACACTTGCCTTGTTCCTTCGCTAATTTTTGAAGCCACTCAAACAATCGGTGTTTGGAACCATAATCGAGATAAGCCCCTGGCTCATCGAGCAAAATGATTTGAGTTTGCTGAGCCATGGCCTTTGCAATCAGCGCCTTCTGAAAGTTTCCGTCACTGAGTTCGTTTATCGGCTTGTTGGCAAAGCCGGCTATTCCGGTCATATTCATGGCCTCATTGATTACCTGCAAATGGTATTCATTGAGCCTATGAAATAAATTGGTATAGGGCATTTGTCCCGAGGCTACCAGGTCGAACACGGTCAAATTAAAGCCCCTTATCTTTTCAGTAAGCACCAAGGCTATCTTCTTAGCTAAATCGTGAAGAGGATATTCAGATACCGGAACATTTTCTAAAAATACATGGCCGCTTATAACATCTAATTCTCCACAAAGGCTTTTTATCAGGGTTGACTTACCGGACCCGTTCAAACCAACCAATCCAATACAATCCCCTTCACAAAATTCAAGATTAACCTTATCTAAGACAAAAATCTTAGCCTTGCCATTTCTATACCCAAGGTTAGCATTCTTAATGTGGATAAGCGTTTTGTTTACCATTGTTTGTTTTTAAACATTAGGTACAACACAACCGGTGCACCCAATAAAGTAGTGATGATGTTAACCGGTAAACTGGAATCGGGTAGTAAATTGTGGCTAAGTGCATCGGCAAACAATAACAAACTGCTTCCCATCAATACTCCGGAAAGCAAGTGCCACTCTTGTCGCGATGTTTGAAACAGGATGCGGGATAAAATTGGAACAGACAGGCCAACAAATGCAACAGGGCCACAAAAGGCGGTGCAGATTCCTGTAAGTAAGGAAGAGATCAGTATGAGAAAAAAACGCAGTCGATTAATGTTGAATCCAAGACTCCTGGCGTATTCGTTTCCCAACAATAAGGCATTGAGGGGTTTAATAAAATACAAAAGCATAAAAAAGGAAACTAGAATAAAACTAAAAAACACAAGAACATCGGTGTAATTTGTTCCGGATAGAGAACCCATACCCCAAAGGACAAAATTTTTCAAATTACCGGGCTCCGCATAATATTCCAGAGCACCCAGCAAAGCAGAACATATTTGAGAGATCATCAAACCAATTAATAGCACCAACACATTGTTCCGCACCCGCGAGGAAATGGCCAACAATAGCAGGGTGATTAAGACACTTCCACTTAATGCGGATGCGATTAACATGCTTTTCCCAAAAAATACACCAAAACCGACACCTTGAACTGCCAGTAAACTTAAGGCTACAAATAAGGAAGCCCCTGAACTTATGCCAAGCGCATAGGGACCAGCCAAAGGATTGCGGAACAATACCTGTAACAGAAGCCCGGCTGTAGGAAGCGCAATGCCAGCTAAAATAGCTGTTAAGGTTTTCGGAAAGCGAATCTCCCAAAAAATAAAATGACCTTTGTTAAGGTCTGACCAGCTTAAAGAACCGCTGCCTCCATAAAAAACACTGCAATATAAGGCCAGCAAAAAAATCCCAAAGAGAAGAAGTATAGCGTATTTGTTTTTCACCTCAATGAATTTTTCGGTAATAATACAAGTCCTTTTCCTGAACCTCGGTGTCATGGAAAATAAGAATCAGGTCCCTTAATACCCTATCAGGATGATACATGGCGGTTTCCCAATAATCCGAATACCCTTTGGCATTCACACGTTTATTGTTGTTGTAAAGGCGATTGCTTTGAAAGGCTTTGAAGTTTATGTAACGTTCTTCCTGGGCCAGCATGTCCTTTTTGCATGTCACCATAGAAAGGTTGATCCATACATCAGCATCAGAGGCTTTACGATACACCTGCTCAAAACTCAAAGGCAAACTCCCCTTACCGGTATTGTCTTTCCATGCATAGTCGCCCCCGGCATCATTAATAAATCCCGACATAAAACTATTCCCTCCGGGTACAAACCAGGTGTCTCCGTATTTTAATTCGCTTAACACTTTCGGTCTGTTACTTCTGTGCCGAACAGAATCCTTCAAACTGAGATATGCCCTTTCCACCGCATTAAAAATAGAGTCGGCTTGTTTTCCTTTTCCAACAAAGGCTGCAATAAATTTTATCCATTCTGCTCTTGCCAAAGGCGTCTCTTCCAGATGATCCACAATTAAGGCTACCGGAAGTCCTGCTTTGGATAATTTGGGATTCATTTCCTCTTCAGGATTTCCCATACCAAACATCAGTACCATGTCGGGATGGAGCAGTAGTGTTTTTTCTATGTCCATTTCGGGGCCTTTGGATACCTCCATCAACATGCCTGAACGGTGTTTTTCGATAATTTCCCTTTGGTTGATGTAATCAATATTATCGATAGCCACCACATTTTCGAAAGCATTTAATTCGGTAAGCATGGCAGCATATATGCTGCTGAGTGCCACAATGCGCTTGCATGGCACCTTAAGGGTAAATGTTGGGTAAGTATACTTAGATGAAGGCAGCAAGCTATCGTAAAGTATATAAACTGCCGTGATGTCTCTGGAATTCTTTTTCCCATAAAGGGTAATAACGTTGTACCCAACTCTATTTTCAATGTTAAAGTGTTTGGCGTACCTGATTGTATTTGTTGATGCCTGCTCCGAAATAACGGATTCCGTCTTCCTGTTTTTCTGTCCACAGGATAAGAGAATTACGGCACTTATAACCATTAAAATGTAAAAAACCTTAAGCTGCATGGAAACGAATACTAAAAATGGTTCCTGAGGGCTCATTATCACTTACTTGTATGTCTCCATTCTGAGCTTCCACAAGTTTTTTTACAATGTAAAGACCCAAACCGGTGCCTTTAGCGCTTCGCGTTTCTTCATTTCCGGCACGGTAAAACCTGTTGAATATTTTTTCTTTTTCCTGTTTTGTAACCCCTACCCCATTGTCTTTTACTTCCAGAATAATTTTCTCATCCTTTCCGCTTAAAACAATGTGTATGTTTTTTTCATCGCCCGAATACTTCAGGGCGTTATCCACCAAATTGGTTATGATGGAAGTGAGCGCCTGTTCATCAGCCAGTATCAGGCGTGATGCGCCTGCATTTAAATGAATAGAACCGGATTCACATTCTCTGGTATAATACCGTTTTATCACCTTTTGCAAAAGATCAGAAACGTCGATGGAACGCAAGTCGACCTTAAAACCCGGTGTTTCCATACGACTGGCCAAAAGCACATTGTCAATTAGGGTGTTAAGGCGTTCTGTTTCCTGTAGAGCATTTTGAATGAGCTCCTCCTGAAGAGCGGCTTCCGGCTTTTGTTTTTGTATGGTTTGCAATTGAAGTTTGGTGGCTGCAATTGGCGTTTTTAATTCGTGCGTGATGCTGAGGAAAAAATTATTCTGTTGGCGACGCAATTCGTCTTCCTTATCATAAGCCTGTTTTATTTTATATACCCCGAACAACAGAAGCAACAAAAACACAGTGCCCTCGCCTACGATCATTACCGTTTTGGTGCTGCGTTTGTTTTGCAGTTCCAGAAGTTCTGTTTTCAACTGTTTGTCGTCGCTCACCGATAGCGCTACAATCTTTAGTTTTTCATCGATGATTTGTCCGCTTTGCCTTACCAGCAAAATCTCCCACCACAAAAACTGCAGCACCACATACGTGAAAAGTATACTGAACAATATAAGTGCCCTGGGTTTATGTTTCATGGCTTTGCGCTTCGGATTTTGGTACAAGGTCCTGAATTTCGTTTAAAGTGCCAATGGCTTTCTGAACCGAATCCACATCTTCTATACTAAGGTACAGTTTATTGTTTTGCTCTTTCAGGGTGCATCGCAGTGGGAATTTCTGTACGAACAACAAAGCCCCCTGAAAGTGTGGACCTGAAAAATACTCACTCTGTTGTTTGCTGAGAAAATACGCAATCATTTTATTGTTTTTGAGGGTGAGTTTCTCAAAACCAAGTTTCATGGCCATCCAGCGCATGCGCACCACCTGTATCAGTTCGGTGACCTCTTTAGGTAAAGGGCCAAATCGGTCGCGCATATGCGACTCATACAAGTTAAGATCCTCTTCTTTGGTTATGTTATCCAGTTCCCGGTACAAAAGCAAACGCTCCCCGAGGTTACTCACGTATGCATCTGGAATGAGTAATTGCAAGTCTGTTTCTACGAGGGTTTCTTTTACAAATTGTCTGGAGAATACGGAACGGTCTTCTTTCGGATCTTTTTCATGAACGGCCTCCTTGTACCAATCTTCCTCTTTCAACTCTTCCATGGCTTCGTTCAGAATTTTCATGTAGGTGTCGAATCCCATGTCGTTGATAAAGCCACTTTGTTCTCCCCCCAGAAGATTTCCGGCGCCTCGGATGTCGAGGTCGCGCATGGCAATTTGAAATCCACTGCCCAGATCACTGAATTCAACTATTGCCTTCAGGCGCTTCCGTGCTTCAGCAGTCAACAAAATAGATGAAGGCGCCAGCAAATAACAAAAGGCTTTTTTATTACTTCGTCCAACCCTCCCGCGCATCTGATGCAGATCGCTTAATCCAAACATATGCGCTTCATTTATAAAAATGGTGTTGGCGTTGCTGATATCCAAACCACTTTCAATAATGGTGGTCGCCACAAGAACATCGTAATCGCCTTCCATAAAGCCCATCATCACATCTTCCAGTTTTTCTCCATCCATTTGTCCATGGCCAATGGCTATGCGCGCGTCGGGCACAAGTCGCTGCAAGGTTCCGGCCATTTCAAGAATACTCTGCACTTTATTGTGAACAAAAAACACCTGTCCGCCGCGGTTTAGTTCAAATTGTATGGCATCGCGAATGAGTGCTTCATCAAAAACGTGCAACTCAGTTTGAACAGGATAACGATTTGGTGGAGGTGTGCTGATAACGGACAAGTCGCGCGCACCCATTAAACTAAACTGCAGGGTACGTGGAATTGGCGTGGCTGTAAGTGTTAGGGTATCCACATTGCTTTTTAGGGTTTTTAGTTTGTCCTTAACCCCAACGCCGAATTTTTGTTCTTCATCGATAATTAATAGTCCAAGATCTTTGAACTGAGTCCCTTTTCCAACCAGTTTGTGTGTGCCTATTAAGATGTCAATCTTTCCTTCTGCCAGCTTATTTTTAATTTCGGTTTGTTCTTTTGCACTCCTGAACCGGTTGATGTAATCCACATTGCACGGCAGGTCCTTCAATCGTTCAGAAAAGGTTTTGTAATGTTGGTACGCCAAAATGGTGGTGGGCACAAGCACGGCCACTTGTTTACTGTCGCAAACAGCTTTAAATGCGGCGCGTATGGCTACCTCTGTTTTTCCAAATCCTACATCTCCGCAAACCAGTCGGTCCATAGGATGGGGTTTTTCCATATCGCGTTTTACGTCGCGGGTTACTTTAATCTGATCGGGGGTGTCCTCATAAATAAAGGACGCTTCCAATTCGTGTTGAAGATAATTGTCTTTGAGAAAAGCATGACCGGGTTTGGATTTTCGTTCGGCGTACAACTTGATAAGGTCATAAGCCAGTTCCTTGACCTTCTTTTTTGTTTTTTGTTTGAGTGTGCTCCAGGTGCTGCTGCCCAGTTTGTCGATGCGGGGCACCTGACCTTCTTTGCCGCTGTATTTGCTGATGCGGTGTAAGCTGTGAATGCTCACATACAGGGTGTCGTTGTCGCGGAACAACAACTTTACGCTCTCCTGCTCTTTGCCGTTGATGTTCAGTTTTTGTAAACCCGCAAAACGCCCAATGCCGTGATCAATGTGTGTGACATAATCTCCCGGGTTAAGATTGAGAATTTCTTTAATGGTAAGTGCTTCCTGACTTCTTGCGCGGGTTTCGCGTAATTTAAACCGATGGTAGCGTTCAAAGATCTGATGATCGGTATACAAAGCCACCTTAAATTCTTCATCAACAAACCCCTCGTGAATGCTGATGGGAAGGTGTTCAATTAGGCTGTCGTAGGTGCGGTTTTCGCGGCTTAGCAGATCATTAAAAATACTGATGAGGCGTTCGCTTTGTTTCGTGTTATCGGTTAAAAAATAATTCTGAAAGCCTTTGGTTTTATTGGCTTTCAGGTGCTCGATTAGGAGGTCGAAATTTTTCTTGAATCCGGGCTGGGGTTTTTGATGAAAGTCAGTTACTTCTGTTGAAAAGTGATTTTTTAGGCCGAATTCGATAACCGGGAAACCATTTAAAACGTTTGCCATGTCGGCCTCATCAGCATAGAGGGTTGCGGGAGGTAATTGTTTAATTTCTCCCCGGTGTGCCTCAAAAGCTTTTTGTGCCTGTTCATATTTTTTACCTGCCGTATCAATACAATACTGTGCATCTTCGCAAAACAAAAGTGTATTGTTCTTCTCAAAGTAGGCGGTAAGTACTGCCTTTTCTTCAGTGAACAGTGAGGAGTTGATATCGGGCAGTATAGAAACAAAATCGTAACGGTGTTCAGAAAGCTGAGTCACCGGGTCAAAGGATTTAATCGCATCCACTTTGTTGCCGAACAATTCAATGCGGTATGGTAATTCCCCTGAGAAGGAATAGATGTCGACAATGCCGCCACGTATGCTGTATTGCCCGGGTTCGTAAACAAAATCTACCGCTTCAAAATGGAAGGATTGCAGAAACTCGGCAATGAAGTCAAGAGAAAGTTTTTCCTCCTTTTTAATAAGGAGGGTATTTTGGTGCAGTTGTTTTTTAAGACTTACTTTTTCACATAAGGCCTGAGGGTAAGTTACCACCACGCCACTAAACTTATCGGCAGAGATCCGGCTCATCACCTCGGCACGTTCCTGAATATTAGCGTTAAGGGTTTTTTCGGGTTGATAAGGTTGGCGGTAGGATTCCGGGAAAAACAGCAATTTTCCTGGAGCTAAGAGGTTTTCCAGGTCGTTGAAGAAATAGGCGGCTTTTTCCTTATCGGAAGCAATTAAAACACAGGATGTGTTGTGCTTTTTATGAATGGACGCCAGAAGAAAGGACAAAGAGGATCCGCTCAAACCCCTGAAATACTGCTTTTTTTCGGGATTTAAGGAAGAGATCTTAGAATCAAAAATTCCCTCCAGGGCCTTGAGGCTCATGTTGCGGCGCCGAAGGTAAGCATTTTGATTTCAGAGAAAAGGAAGCTCTACCCGAATTTTAACAATTGACTTTCTTTACTTTGGATTTACTTTACTAAATTCGTGAGACTAATCTAAACTCAAACAATGAAAAAACATGTATTTACGTTTGTGCTGCTATTGGCAGGAATAACGTTTTTTGCTCAATCCACTCGTATGAGTGTGTATGAGGAATTCACCGGTGAGACTTGTCCCCCTTGTGCACAAACCAATCCGGGCCTTAACGCCCTTTTGGCTTTACCGACCAATACCACAAAAGTGATTGCCTTAAAATGGCAGGTGCCAATTCCAAGCGCTCCAACCAAAACCTGGAGTTTGTACCAGACCAATAAAACGGAAATCGACTGGAGGTACCGGTCTACTGCTGCAGGTGGATATGGATATGCCATCAACTCTGCTCCAAGCGGAAAGATGGACGGGCAAAACGTAACGGTTTTTGGCGCAAGTTCAAATCACCCGGCCAACCTAACCAGTGGTATCATTGCTACGGCCCAATCGTACACCACTCCTTTCTCCATTTCCGTAATCCGCAACTGGTCTCCTACCGGAACCGCTGTTGATCTTACAGTTACCATTACCTCAAGTACACCTTTTACGTCAGTTGGAAATCTAAAACTTCGCACCTGCATGGTGGAGCGTTTGATCCAATTCAGTGTTCAACCCGGCACCAACGGGGAAACCACCTTTGAAGATGTGGTCATCAAATCCTTCCCTTCCATTCAAAATGGAATTGCTTTACCTGCTAACTGGACAGCGAGCCAATCCCAAACCTATACCTTGAGTTGCCCAATCCCTTCATACACACGCAAGATCACTGAAATCGCCATGGTGTGTTTTATACAGGACGACGGGGACAAAAAAATCTGGCAAGGTGTTAGAGCAGAAAAACAAGGCGTACCAAATGATGCGGAGGCCATTTCGGCCACTGTGCCTTCTTTTACCTGCGGCACCAGTGTTGATCCTATGGTAACCGTTAAAAATTCAGGCATCACAACTATAACCGACATGACCATTACACCGGCCATTGACGGGGTAGCCGGCACTCCTGTTATTTGGAATGGAAGTCTGGCCCAAGGCAGCTCAACCACCATTTCAGTGGGCACCATGACTTCTGCAATTGGTGGAGGGCATGTATTCTCCTACACCATTACCGGGGTGAGCGGAACCGATTTTTATACCATGAACAATACGGCTAAGTCTAATTTTTATATGGTAAGCGGTTATCAAGGCACACCGGTTTCTGAAGATTTTTTTGCTGTTAGTTTTCCTCCCGCATCCTGGGGAATGATTAACGCCAACAATGGGGTAAGCTGGAGCAGAGTTTCCAATGTGGGCGCTTATGCAATCCTGCCTTTAGGCTCAATGAAGTATGATTTTTTCACAAACACGGTTGCAGGTGATGCAGACGAAATGTTGCTTCCTCCTTTGAATGTTGCCGGTGGAAATTCACCTTTACTCACTTTTGACATTGCCAAAGCTTTCCGCACCGGCAAAAACGATATGCTTGAAGTGATGGTATCCACAGATTGCGGTGCAAACTGGATTACTGTCTACTCAAAAGCAGGTACAACACTGGCTACATGGCCAACGGCCATCGCTTCCAATTACCTTCCAGTAACGGCGGCCGAATGGAGAACCGATTCAGTAACCTTAAATGGTTTTAACGTCGCTAACCTCCTGGTGAAATTTGTTGCAACCAACGACAATGGCAATAATATGTTCCTGGATAACATCAACCTTTCACAAAGCGACCCAGTAGGTATTAAAACCTATGGCATGGTAAATTACCTCGTTGATATATACCCAAACCCAAGCAATGGGGAAACCAATGTGATGATCAATGCCATTTACGCTTCAAAAGCGGAAGTGAAAGTGTTGAACAGCATAGGGCAGTTGGTTTATGTTTCTTCAGAAAACCTGAATCAGGGTGAAAACCTGATTAAACTTGATGCTTCGCAATTTGCGCATGGTGTTTATTCCATAGTTGTTGAGTCTGAGCATGGTAAAGTGGTAAAAAAACTCACTGTTGCTGACTAAACTCGTTTAAATTTATTTAACCCCTGCCATGTAATTGGTGGGGGTTTTTTTATATCCGGCTATCCAATTTAACACTTGTGTGGTTGAAATAATGATGGCTTTTTATATATTTGTTACCCTTATTATTAACTAAAAATTAAGAATTCATGAAAAAACAATTACTTGCACTGGGCCTTCTTTTAGGCGTTGCTGGAATGAATGCTCAATCCACTCGATTGAGTGTTTACGAAGAGTTTACCGGAGAAACCTGTCCTCCTTGTGCGGCCACCAATCCCGGATTGAATGCCTTGCTGGCGTCTCCAACCAATACGCCAAAGATAGTTGCCCTGAAATGGCAAGTTCCTATTCCTTCTGCTCCAAGTGCTACATGGTCACTTTACCAAACCAATAAAGCTGAAATCGACTGGAGATTTAGGTCAGTAAGCGCAGGTGGATACGGCTACAATAACCCGGGCGGCATTACTTCTGCTCCAAATGGTAAAATTGACGGTCAGGGACAGACCGTATTTGGCGCTTCTTCCGATCATCCGGCTAACCTAACAAGCAATCACATTGCCACTGCGCAATCCTACACAACACCATTCTCCATTAACGTTGTTCGTGCCTGGGATGCCACTTACAGTGCTTTGAACGTTACTGTAAACATCGCAGCAACCAGCGGATTTACAGCAACCGGCAACCTTGTTTGCCGCGTGGTAATGATCGAAAGAAGAATTCATTTCGCTACCCAACCGGGTACAAATGGTGAGAAAGATTTTGATGACGTAGTTATTAAATCTTTCCCTAGCATTCAGGCTGGAACACCAATGGCCGGCACCTGGGCTGCAGCACAAACCCAATCTTTTGTACTTAACTGCCCTTTGCCTGCTTACACCCGCGATAAATCAGAAGTAGCTATTGTTGCTTTCATTCAGGATGACGCTGCTTCAAGCAAAAAGATCTGGCAAGCCGGCGTAGCAGAAAAAGAAGGTTTAGCCAATGACGCGAAAGCCATTTCAGCAAGTCTGCCTAATATCGTATGTACGTCTACAATTGCACCAAGCATTGTAGTTGGTAACCATGGCACAAACGCTATCACCGCTCTAACCATTACACCATACATTGATGGTGTTGCTCAAACTCCGGTTAACCTTACTACCAACCTGGGTGTTGGCAGCAGCACAACCGTAGGCGTTGGTATCCTTAACGTTACCAGCGGTGCTCACACCTTCTCATATTCCATCAATGGCGTAAGCGGTGGCGATTTTAACCTAGCCAACAATAGCTTTAAAACTTCATTCGTAGTAAACAGCAGTTATCAGGCCGTTCCTGTTGCTGAAGGTTTCGTTGGAACATTTCCTCCTGCCGGATGGTCAACTTACAATGTTGCTAACTCACCTACTACCTGGATTAAGGTAACAACTGCCGGAGGTTTTGGTTTAACCATGGAGTCAACCAAAATGGATTTCTATAACATCGCTGCAGGAACTGTTAACGACCTTAACCTGCCTGCAATGAACCTTACAGGAACTAAAACACCTTCATTGTCATTTGATGTGGCGTATGCCTCATACAACACTTCTTTAGTTGACACGCTTGATGTGTTAACCTCAACCAATTGTGGTGCAACCTGGAATGTAGTTTATTCTAAAGGTGGTCCGGCTTTGCAAACCGCCCCTCCTCAAACAGGTGCGTTTTTACCAACTGCAGGTCAGTGGAGAAAAGAAACCATTGGCTTGACCGGATTAAACACAAATTCAGTATTGGTTAAATTTGTAGCACGTTCAGGATACGGAAACAACCTGTACATTGACAACGTGAACCTAAGACAAACGGATGCTGTTGGCGTTGAAACCATCAACAGTTCAGTTGTGGGTATTGAAATGTACCCTAACCCTGCAGGTAGCGATGTTAACCTAAGCATTGCCTCATTAAATGCAGGTACTGCGAAAGTTACCGTGATCAACACCCTTGGTCAGGTAGTATTTAGCACAAACACTTCACTTGAAATTGGAAACACCACTTTAACCATTGACGTGAAAGATATGGCTACCGGTGTTTACAATGTGATGATTGACACTGCTCAAGGATCTACTGTTAAAAAATTAACTGTTTCTCATTAAAACAAAAAGCCCTGCTGAAATCCGGCGGGGCTTTTTTTAAATAACAAAAAAATGAAAAAGTTACTTATTGTGCCGGTTCTTTGTTTCTCCCTGAATTCAGGCGCTCAAGGAAGCATTCAGTTGTCTAATAACGACAATGCCGCACTAATCAATCCTAACGCTGTGATTCAACTATCAACCACAGCTTCTTCAAACTTGAAATTCAATGTTGATGTTAAAAATACCAGTGCTGGCACTAAAAAATATATCGTAAAACGTTATGATATAACCTTAAACGCCGGTGCATTGGCCTATTTTTGTTTTGCCGGTAACTGCTATGGCCCCGGAACTTTCGAGTCTCCTGATACTCTCATTTTAAATGCAGGTCAGTCAGCATCTCAGAACACCATCAATCCATATTATATATTAACTGCTGATTTGGATGAAGGTCCATCAGTTGGATTTAGCTTGGTAAAGTATACTTTTTTTGATGCAGTGAACCATTCTGATTCCGTTCAGGTAACCCTCCGATACAATTCCCCGGTTGGACTTTCTGAATTGAAAAAGAACCTAAGTTCATTTGAACTTTTCCCTAATCCAAGTGAAGGCAATTCAACCTTATTAATAACCGCACAATCCGCCTTCAATGGAAAAGTGATGGTGTACAATTCATTAGGGGATTTGGTGAGCGAACAAACAACAGTGATCAGTCAGGGTCGCAATAAAATCGAACTCAACCTTCAGGCCCTAAGTCCGGGTGTTTATCTGGTGAGCATAAAGGCGGGCAATGCCAGCCTTACCAAACGTTTGGTGATTAAATAAACCGGTTTTCATTTCATTAGAAAAGCCCTGTACACCACGGGGCTTTCTTTATTTTATGACGTTCAGAGAAGTCATTTTTTTTTGCTTTCTTTACGTCTTTAAACCACGCGCATTATGGAATTATACCTCGATTCGGCCAACATGAAGGAAATTGAAGAAGGCTTCAAACTCGGCTTTCTTAACGGACTTACCACTACTCCAACCTTTATGCAAAAGGAAGGCATTACGGACATTGATGGCACCATTGTGAAACTCAGTAAAATGGTCCCGGTGTTGCAGATTGAGGCCTTAGGCAACAGTGCTGAAGAAATTCTTGCTGAAGCCGAACGCCAGCTCGCTTTGGGCCTTGACCCAAAGAAAACAGTGTTTAAAATACCTGTCTCTTTAGAAGGAGTAAGGGCATGCAAAATGCTGAGAAATAAAAATTACCTGGTAAACGTGCATTTGGTGTATACTTTGCAACAAGCCTACATGGCCATGCAGGCCGGCGCGAGCTATGTTTGCCCTCTGGTTGGGCGTTTGCAGGATCAGGGCCATGATGCCCTCACTCTGGTTCAACAATGTGTAGACGCAGTGGACCTATATGAATACGATACCAAGATCATGTTCTCTTCTGTAAGAAACATTGAGCATGTTCGTAATGCCATAAACATCGGTGTACACACCATCACTGTTCCACTAAAAGTGATGAAACAACTCACTGAAAATAATTTTACAACAGTTGGTACCGATCAGTTTATTATGGACACCCGCCTGATGATGGTAAAAGTTAAGGAGGCCATCAATGGTGTAAATCCAATTGTTGACGAAAGCACAAGCCTGAGCGATGCCCTTGTGAAAATGACAGAGTTCAACTTCGGCGCCATTACAGTGGTTAAAAAAGACGGAAGCATACGCGGTGTGTTCACCGATGGTTCACTCAGAAAATTATTGATGGAACAGGGCAAGGATGTGCTTAATAAAAAACTTGGAGACATAAGCTACCGTGAGCCCATCAGCATTGAAGGTGAGATGCTTTTGAACGAAGCCAACACCCTCTTCAAAAAAACCGCTGTAGATACCATTGTGGTAACTGACAAAGGCAAACCTGTTGGGATGCTTGACATTCAGGACCTATAATTTTATTTCGCCCCGGACAACGGGGCTTTTTTTATGCAGGACATTATCCGTAAATTTTCAGAACTGGGCGGAAGTTTCATTACAGCGCCAGAGGACCTACGAAAAAAACTCGATGGCATAAAAGCGTATATTTTTGATTGGGATGGGGTATTTAACAATGGGCAAAAAATTGCCGGTAGCGGAAGCCCCTTCAGTGAAGTAGACAGCATGGGCACCAATCTGCTTCGTTTTTCACATTTCTTAAAAACCGGACATCTACCGGTAAGCGCTGTGATTAGTGGAGAAAAAAACGAAAGTGCCATTTCCTTTTCCGAACGGGAGTGTTTTCATTACTCCTTCTTTAAAACCCCGCACAAAATCGAAGCCCTCGAGTTTATTTGTAATAAACAGGGTATTGTGCCTTCAGAGGTGGCCTATGTGTTTGATGATGTACTTGATCTTTCCATTGCCAAAGTTTGTGGTTTAAGAATTCTAGTTCGACACACATCTAATGTAATGTTTGAGGAGTATTGCCGCAAAAATCATCTGGCTGATTACATCACAGCTGCCGATGGAAATCATTATGCGGTACGCGAAACCTGCGAACTGCTTATTGGACTTAATGGAAATTTTGACGATACTATTTCCTTACGCGCAGACTATGCTGAGCTGTATACCACATATCTTAAAATACGTAGAGCGGTGAAAACTGAACTTTACAGCGTAAAAGACGGGACTATTCAGGCCCTAAGTCCATTCTGAACCTTTTCCCCATTATAAATTCTATTTACATTTGCCTTCAATGAACGAGTTCAGAGAGTCTTTATTGGTGATGATTTCGGTACCCATCTATGTAGTGGTTATTGGCGCCGAACTGCTGTATTCTCATTTCCATAAAAAAGGGTATTACAGTGGAAAAGGCGTACTGGCAAATATTTACCTGATGGCATTAAATATGGGATTGGATATCCTGGTTCGCGGTGTGTGTTTATATGTACTGAACTATTTTTACAATTTTCACATTAGCGACTTATCGTTTCAGCCGCTGCTCTATTGGGGGGTGCTGATTGTTGCTGAAGATTTTTTGTTTTACTGGCTACACCGGGTCGACCATTATTGCCGCCTCTTCTGGGCCGTGCACGTAACCCATCACAACAGCGAAGAGTTTAATCTGAGTGTTGGGTTCCGTTCCTCCGTTTTTCAACCCCTTTACCGTTTTATTTATTTTATTCCCCTTGCCTTTTTTGGCTTTAAGGGCATTGACATTATGTTTGCATACAGTGCAACACAAATTTTTGGCATTCTGGTTCACACGCAAAGTATTAAAAAGCTAGGCTTACTGGAATACATTCTGGTCACCCCCTCTCATCACCGCGTTCATCATGGCAGCAATGTGCGTTACCTTGATAAAAACATGGGTATGTTCCTTATCATCTGGGATAAGCTATTTGGTACTTTTCAGGCTGAAGAAAATACTGATCCTGTAAAATACGGCCTTACAAAAAACATTCACACCTACCATCCGTTTAACCTGGTGTTTCACGAATGGGTGAACATTTGGCGAGACCTAAAAGAAAAAAATTGCAGCCTAAAAGCGAAGTTTATGTACGTGTTTGGCCCACCGGGCTGGAGTCACGACGGGAGCACCAAAACCAGCGCTCAACTTAGGGCCGAATTGAAGGAGAAAGAGAGCAGCCATGTCGGAGCCTAAAGCTTTTGAGCGCTTAAGGCGATTGAAAGTCCTGTTAAAAATTGAACAGGATGAAGATTACCGCCAATACAAAGAACAATTTCTTCGTGTTAATCTCGAACAACGCAAACTCAATGGACTAAGCTGGTACCCCATTAAAATCAACACTGAGGAGTTGGGGAGCAACGAGCTCATCACACTTGATGTTGAACGCACCTCATTGTTAGATCATCCCCATCAATTCAGTTCCGGAAAAAATGTGTGTTTATTCAGCCAGCACACCCAACCCATACGCGAACTGAATGGCACGGTAAAATCTGTAAACAGAAATAATCTGAAATTGATTGTTAACACGGATGAGCTTCCTGACTGGTGTTTTGATGGTAAACTCGGCCTAAACATTCAGTTCGATGAAAATTCATATCAGGAAATGCAAAAAACCCTGGATGCATTGCTGTTTACCAAAAACAAACGATTGCTCGAACTCCTTAACATTCTGGAAGGGGAACAGGAACCGGCGTTTGATGCAAAAAACACTGATGTATTGGTACAAACACTAAACCTTTCTCAAAACAAAGCGCTGAAACATGTGCTGAGTGCCCAAGATATTGCCGTGGTGCACGGTCCGCCCGGCACCGGAAAAACCAGCACCATGGTGCAGGCCATTCGATTAACCTTACAAACAGAACCGCAGGTTTTGGTTTGCGCACCTACCAATACCGCTGTTGACCTTATAAGTGAAAAGTTACTGGAACTTGGCATTGATGTGCTGCGTTTAGGTCACCCGGCGCGGGTTTCTGAAGAATTGCAAATTTGTAGTCTGGATGGAAAAGTTGCTGCCTCCAAACATTTTAAAGAAATTAAGTTACTCAGAAAAAATGCCGAGGATTATTTCCGTATGGCCGGCAAATACAAACGCGTTTTTGGAAAGGAAGACGCCGCACAAAGAGCCGCCTATTATGCTGAGGCCAAAAACAACATTAAAGAAGCCCGCTTGCTTGAAGATCTGGTGGAAGACGAGTTGTTTAAGACCTCACAGGTGATTTGTTGTACACCGGTGAGCAGCACCCACCGTAGACTGGCCCGAGCAAAATTTAAAACCCTGTTTTTTGACGAAGCTTCACAAGCCCTCGAACCCATGGTATGGATTCCTTTGCTAAAATGTGAGCGGTTGATTTTATTTGGCGATCACTTTCAATTGCCCCCGGTGGTTAAAAGCATGGAGGCTAAAAAGGGGGGTTTGGATCAAAGTTTGCTTGACCGTTGTATTGAACGCGATAAAACCACCGTTCTGCTCAACCGTCAATACCGCATGAATCAGATAATAATGGGTTTTAGCAACGCCTGGTTTTACAAAGGCGAACTCACCGCCGATGACAGTGTGAAGGAACAGATTTTGGCGCATGAAGAAACAGCTTACCTGAACAAATGCCTTGAGTTTATTGATACCGCGGGTTGCGATTTTGAAGAAGAACAGAATCCGGAAACCCTCAGTTATGCCAACCCAAAAGAAGGGGAAGTGCTTTTTAAACATTTACAAAGCCTGCTCAACGCCTATTCTGTTCAGGAGAATGTTGTAAATCTGAGCATTGGCCTAATTTCTCCCTATAAAGAACAAAGGGAGTGGTTGAACCAACACATAGAAGAGTTTAGCCTAAACAAAACCAAAGTGGAGGAGCTGCATATAAAAACTATAGACGGGTTTCAAGGAGAAGAACGGGATGTGATTTATATTTCTCTTGTGCGCAGTAATGAAAAACAGGAAATAGGATTTTTGAGCGACGAAAGACGAATGAACGTTGCCCTGACCAGAGCCAGAAAAAAACTGGTGGTGATCGGCGATAGCTCCACTATTGGACTCAATCCATTTTACAAGGCCTTTCTGGAGTACTGCGAAAAACATGGGGTCTACCGCACGGCCTGGGAGTGGGCTGAGTGATTTATTAGTACCTTCATTTTAAAAAATTGCCATGCCCTACGCTGACATAGCCTCCTATTTAGAAGCCATCCCCGGGGAATTTCGAATTCTGGTTAAGGCGCTTCGCAAGATCATCATATCCGCTGACAAACGTTTAAAGGAACGCATCAAATGGAATGCACCGAGTTACTATTTCATTGAAGACCTTGTTACCTTCGGCCCCATTAGGAAAGAAAAGATGGTTTTGGTATTTCATCACCCATCAGTGGTAAAAATAAATTCACCTGTACTTGAAGGGAATTATAAAGACCGCAGATTATTCTGGTTCAACTCACTGAATGAAATTGAAAGTGCAAAAAAAGAATTGGTAAATAGTATACGGTTTATTATTTCGGATATCGATAAAAATCAAAACAAAGCGAGACTAAAAACCAAAAGCAGCTTAAAAACATGCAAACATGGACATTCCTATTACAAAAGCAGCGATTGCCCAGTTTGTCCTAAATGCGAAAATCTAAGAATATCGAAAACAAATGTGTTTTCTTCACTCTCAGCGCCGGCCCGACGTGCACTGGAGAATGAAGGCATTACATCGCTGAAAAAACTCTCAGGGTACACATTAAAAAAGATCCTGGGTTTACACGGCATCGGCCCCTCCAGCATTCCTAAACTCCAAAACCTTCTAAGTATTGAAGGTTTAACCTTCAAGCAGAAATAGGTTCGCATTCCGTACGAACTTAGTACTTATTAAGTCTGCAGTTAATCCTGGGTATAAGACAGTGGAGGTCCTCAAGAAAAAATAACTTACTTTTGACTAAGATGAGGCAGCAGTTTATTTTGTTATTCATCCTTGCATTAGCTTTGTGTTCGCCCATACACCTGGGTGCCCAGGTTAGCCTTTCCAATGCTTGGAATGCGTCTACTTCAGCTGCCCTTTCGCATACAGTTGGCGCTGGCAGTAATCGTTTGCTGGTGTATGTGATCTCCTTTGAGGACGATGACAACCTTAACGATGTAACCTCTGTCAGCTACGGTGGGCGGGCCATGACGCAGGCCGCTCAGAGCACAACCATTACCGGGACCGGAAGTCAAAGTCGGGCCGAAATTTGGTACCTCAATGAAGCTGGCATACTCCTTGCTTCCAACACAACATTTACCCCGGGATTCAGCATTTCAAACCCAGCCACCAGTCATGGGTATTATGCCATGGCTGTTACATTAAGTGGCGTGAACCAAGTGACCCCCATTTGCAGCAGCGGAACCGGACAGCGTTTAACCAGCAGTACGGTGAATTTAAGTGCAGGAATTACGGTATTGCCCGGGGAGTTGATGATCTACGGCACACACACGGGTGATTCAAGAACACATACTCCGGCTGGTGGTTACACTGAATCCATCGACCTGAATGGTGCCGGGGGTGGGCAATCTGCATCCATAAACCACAAACTCATTGTGACAGCAGGCACCGAAAACCCAACTTCAACATTAAATGCAAGTGGAAACCGTTTTATTATGGCGGCCGTGCGGGTACTTCCATTTGGTGCTACCTGTTCGAGTGCCTTACCAATTGAATTAAGCGCCTTTACCCTTGAGCAGGAGAAAAACATGATTAATCTTTACTGGCAAACAGCCTCTGAAAAAAACAACCAATGGTTTATTGTGCAACGCTCTTCCAATGGCAAGGATTGGGAAAACCTTCTTAGAATTGAAGGTGCCGTGAACAGTTCAAGTGTTAAAAACTACAAAGCTGAAGATTCCCATCCCTTAATCGGAACATCCTATTACCGCCTTAAACAAATTGATACCGGTGGACAATTTTCCTATTCGGGAATTGAATCCATCAACTTTGCTGAGCAGTTAAATGCTGAACTAAAACTTTACCCAAATCCCTGCAGAAGCGAGCTCTTTTTGAGTTCCGCGACTTGTTCGTTCGAAAATTTACTTGTGATGAATGTGTTTGGAGAACCTGTTCCCATGACGATTACAGCACTTTCAAAAGGAAATTTTCTGCTAGACATTAAAGAACTCCCCTCAGGCTATTACCTTGTTCGAGTCGGAGGGCAAGCTGGCTGGTTCATCAAGGAATAATGCCTCAGCCGTCCAATTGTCTCCCCTTCATGTGTTTTAAGTTCACGTAGTACATGACAATAAATACCATGTCGAGCAGGAGTGAGAAGATCAAGCTGCCATATTGTGGGCCCTCTTCGCCGGTATTGATGTTCAGACTAAAAAAATTAATGCCCAGTTCAGCTAGTACATAAAGATAAAATCCGATTTTATCCAATCTCCACATCATGATCACGCCAATCAAAGAAAAAATGTTGGCGATAAGTCCATATATGCTGACCATACCGACCTGATGAAAAAATTCAACACCATCCACATCTTCAAACTGAGGATAACCCTCCACAATCTGTGGCCAAATTTCCTCAATGGTTTCAGCCCCTAAACCCAGCACCATGGCCCCCAGGCTGTATACCAAAAGCATTAAACCTGAAGCAATGAAGGACAGTATGCAAATGATCTTTAAAAATTCAGGTCGTTCAGGAGCTGACTGGTCAGCCGATTGAAAGCTGTAACTGGTGTTTTCCATAGTGTTCGCAAATACGCATTTAAAAGTAAAGAAATTTCAGAATGAAGTTTATAAAAAAACAAGAACGGTTCCCTATTCTTGTTTTCGGTAAAATATAAGGGTGTGCTACTTTCCTGAGAAAGTCGGGTATTTGTCGGTAAGAAACAACATGTATAACCCAACCCTGGTTGACCAGCGTAAGGTATCCACAATAAATTCATGCATGCCTTTTGGGAACTTGCCGGTGAACAATACAATCAGCCAGCCTAATATGATGTAAATGTAGACCAGGATCATTCTGAAAAAAAGCACAATGCCATGGGGAATGATGACATAAAAGAGCCCGAAAAGCGTACGCAGCAACAATATTCCCCGGCTGAGTTGATTAGGATAGGCTAGGGTAAGTGTAACATTCGGGTCCTCGGCATTCAAACCAAAAGCAGGATAACCGTCGCTCAGGTTCAAAAGCCTTGCCGACACTCTAGCACCCCAGCGTTGCAAAGCCATTTGAAAATCAAAAAACGACTTTGGGTATTGGGCAGTGAACAATACAATCCACCAAGCCAGGAACTGTAAAATTCCGGCAGCAATCTGCATAAAAAATAATACAAAGGCATGAGGGATAACAATGTAAATCCAGCCAAAAAAGCTGCGCAATAAAAGCTGTCCTCTGGAATACTGCTCCTGGTGCTGTATTTCAAAGACAAAATCAGGGGCCTGAGATGTTTCTTCCATGGTGTTGGAGTTATGGGGTTTATATTTTTACAAAGTACTGTCCCTTAATTTTTTGTCAAGCCCAAGTTGATGTGAAGTTTTGAACATAAAGGGTTCAAACATTCACTAAACCTGCTTCCAAACCTCAAAGGCTTTAGCAGGCGTCTGGTTAGATTTTGATAGTTTGGGTGCAAAAAAGTATGTATTGCCCTTTTTATCACTGCTTATTTTCAAAATCTTGAGCATTTCGCCGGAATTCACCCCCAATTCAATCTCCTCCGAATCCGAAAAATAACCTAACCAGCTGTTCAGGTTGTTTTTTAATACGACGCCATTTACACTCATGATTTCATCTCCTGCAAACAAACCCGCCTTCCATGCAGGTGAGTAGGGCGCTACCAAAGTTACCTTGCTGAAAAAACCATTCTCCACCGTTTTAAAACCATACCTGTGTTCAGCTTCCAGGGGTGAATCTGCTTTTACCAAATCTATGCCCAGGTAGGAGAGGCATTCCTTCAATGGTTTTTCAAAATCGCCTGTTCCGTAAACATAGTTTTTAAAAAAATCCCCATGGTCGATGCCACTAAGTTCCTTTACCAGATCCGGAATAGTTTGTTCGTTATAGCCTTTATTTTGTTTTCCAAATCGCTCATATAGCAAAACGCACACATCTCTAAGGCTCTTTTTGTTATTGGTGGCCATAAGAAGTTTTACATCCAGCATAAATGCAATTAAACATCCCTCATCGTAAATATTTGTTTTGCGGTATGGGGCTCCCGGCACATAGCCGTCGAGCCAGGTTTCCCAGCTGCTGTGGGCAACACTCAGGTTGTAACGGCCATAATTATGAAAATGTTTCATAATCCGCTCTTCCAACGTTTTGAAATATTGTTCGGGTGTAAAAACACCACTGCTCAATAATAATTTATCGCCATAATAGGTTGTAAACCCTTCGTATACGTATCCGGTTCGGGCATAGTTTTCCTTTGCAAAATCATAAGGCAACATTTCCTGTGGGCGAATGGTTTTAATGTTCCATACGTGAAACAATTCGTGACAACTCACCCCAAGAACATCTTCATACGTTGCCCCCAAGTTTAAGTCATATCCCGGACCTATGGCAATAACTGTGTTGCGTTTATGTTCTACACCATGGTAATAGCGAAAGGGTGTGATCTGAAAAATAAAATGGTATTCGGAGTAAGGAAAATCTCCCCAAAATTTAATGTTTGCCTTTGTGAATGCAGAAAAATCGGCCTTAATGCGTGCAAAATCGGGTTTACAAATGCCATTGAAGTGCAAGTGAAATCTGGTGTTATCAACCATAAAGGCATCGGATTGAATCCGGGATCCTGCAATAAAGGGAGAATCCGCCAATTCATCGAAAGAAGATGCAATAAGGCTGTTGCCTTCCCTGGGAAGAGAGCAAATGATTTTAAAATGCTCAGGCACGATCAAATCGATCCGGTGTATTTCCTGCATCCTATCAGGAACATACATACAACAATGTACGGGGTTAATGTAGATCTGACTTGCATCGGCAAAACAGGACCCGGCTGTAAGTTCAGCCGCGTAATAACTGTACGTTACCTTCAGAAGTTTACAATTAGAGGTTTCAACTCTCCAAAGATCTTTGTTCAACTTAGTATAGGGCAGTACCTCTTCCTTTTCATTATAAACATCCACACGCTTGATGTTTTTTGCAAAATTGCCCAATTCATAGCGACCTGGTCGCCAGGCCGGTAACTGAAGATCAATAAACTCCCCTCTGATACCATCAATCAACAGGTCAATATAAACATAATGCGAGGCGGGATTTTTCTGATAAAAGCTATAGCTGATCATAAGTCGGGATTTGGCATAAAAGTAAAGATTTGGCGCATTGCGTGGGTATATTCTCCTTTCTTTTATGCGTTCGGTAAGCCTTACTCATTTTGAATCCATTTCTTGTATACAGCTGTTCCCCTTTCTCAAATTCTTTTTCCTAATTTTGTTTTGTGTTGTCGATAAGCGCAGCTTTATTGAAACATAGAACACAAAACAAACTATGGCCTCTAAAAAAAACAAACGCGTGGATGTGGTGTACTCCACAAATCCCAATTTTAAGTATAAGGAAGAATCAGAAGAGTCCCTGGAAACAATTCATAATACTTCTCAAAGCATAAAGGTGTATCTCGACCGACTAGGGGGCGGTAAACTGTTGAGTCGGGTTTCAGGTTTTGTGGGGAAAACAGAGGACCTTGAGGCATTGGCTAAATTACTTAAACAGAAATGTGGGGTTGGGGGAAATGCCAAAGATGGACAAATACTTATTCAGGGCGATAAGCGTGACAAGATCATTGAAATTCTAACGAAAGAGGGGTATAAAGCTAAAAAAGCCGGGGGCTAATCTTCTTTTGCAAATTCAAAACCACTATAATAAATAGTTCCGTTCTCTAGAAACTTTACCGTCTCGCCGGTATTTCGGCCAATTCCACCGGTAACAAGCAAACTATCATCAATTACTTCCAGGAAAGTTTTCCCTTCCATGTCCGGAGACTTTGCCTTAGTAACAAGAACAACAAAACCATCCTCTTCTTTTAGAGTCATTCTTAAACCCTCTGCGTTGCCGTAAGGGCAATTTGTACAGGTATACACTTTGCTCACAAGTTTGTATTTGCCATAGGCTTTTTTCCAGGTGTCCGGAATGGGTTTTGGTTCAGTTTTAAAGGCGAGATACTCCACTCCACCGTTAGCTGTGAGAATTACCTTTGCATATGTTTTGCCGGCTTTGTTTTCAAAGGTAAATTCCTGGTCTTTGATTTTAAAAGGAATTACGCCAAACAAAAGGGCCTTAAGTGTATACATTGATGGATCCTGTTTCTTTTGTTTAAGCACCACCTTTACAGGCCCTTGTTTGAACTTTATCTTCTTTGCACTTTTTGCCCTTATTAAAAACTGGTTCAAATTATAAACCCCTTTGATGTCTTCAGCACTACAAGCGCGTTTTGCTGAAGTAAATGCATTCGAATCAATAGGAACTTTGTAATTGGTGTTGAGTTTTATGTCTTTAGCTGCTTTGAGATAAATCTTAAGCAGCTTATTGGCACTGCGTATGCTAACGCCATTATCGGAATTGATAAGCAGCACAACGCCCACTTTAAATTCGGGAATAAAAGCAAAATCAGCATGATACGCATACGTATCTCCGGCATGTTGCACAAGGCTTACAATGCTGCTATCATTTCCTTTTTTTGCCTGTGCCAGTTTGGTGTAAAGACCATAGCCCCATGCATCCTGATCTGGCAGTGTTATATCACTAATCTGATTTTTTACCATTTCGTCAATTCCATCCGGGCTCAGAATATATCCTGACTTGTGTTCGCCTTTGTTCAAAAACATCAGAACGTAATTCGACATGTCGAGCACATTACTATGAATCAGACCCGCTGCCTGGTCGCGAATAAGAGGTTCTTTGAAAAGTTTTTTATTCACATATGCTTTCGCCAGCCATTTCGAAAGACTTGTGTCTTCATTAATGTAGCTCGACTGCATGTTTAACGGGATAAAGATGTTTTGTTTCACGTAATTGCTGTAACTGGAGTTTCCAAGCCTGGCGATAACTTCACCAAGCAATCCATAGGCCGAGTTGGAATACGCATGTTTGTATCGCCGGGGCGATATGGTGGTTTGTTTATTGAGTTCTGTTATCAACCAGTTCATGTCTGGCGGGGCATCACAGAAAAAGCCATTTGTTACATCACAAGGCAGACCCGATACATGACACATCATGTCTCTAATAAACACCTGATTGCTGTCGTTGAATCGACTCTTTATTTTTAGTTCAGGTAAATAACGTTTTACCGAATGTTCAATATTGAGTTTGTTTTTTTCCTGAAGTTGCAGTATGGATAAAGAAGTGAAGGACTTGGAGCAGGATCCTATTCTGTAAATGGTTTTATCATTGGCCTGAATTTTTTGCTCCCTGTCGGAAAACCCATAGCCCATACTGTAAACAATTTGGCCACTATCTACAATAGCAAGACTTAAGCCCACAACCTTATACTTTTTTAAAAGGGCTGTATAGGTACTGTCCAATACCGTTTTGGTTCGTACACTTACCTTATTGTGTGTTTGTGCCTGAACCAAATACACGTTTAGACAAATCAGGGAAATCAAAAATTTTAGGCTTGTGGTTTTCATGATGAAAGCGTGTTGTGTTATCTGTGTGTCAAAAGTCATGCTCCGGTTTGAACCTGTAAATCACATGAACGTGCTATTCTGACCAACTTATTCAAGTATACACATACTTCTTGAAACAAAAAAAGGGGAGCCCATACAGACTCCCCTTTTATTTCTCAGTTTAATTTAGTGTTTGCTCAGATAATCGGCAACACCAGCGTGTGATTCTTTCATGCCATCGCTGCCTTTGGTCCAGTTGGCAGGACAAACTTCTCCATTCTCTTCAAAGAACTGAAGTGCATCCACCATGCGAAGGGTTTCATCAACGTTACGCCCTAAGGGAAGATCGTTAATCAATTGGTGGCGAACGATGCCTTTCTTATCAATGAGGTACAAACCGCGGAAAGCGATCATGGGTCCGGTTGCGATCAGTTCGCCTGCTTCATTTACATCGTAATCGCCGAATAAGGTGCCATAGGCAATTGAAATGGTTTTGGTTGTATCGGCAACAATTGGATAGGTAACCCCTTTGATACCGCCTTCTTTTTTCGACATTTGCAACCAACCCCAGTGGCTCTGTTCGGTGTCGGTGCTGCAAGCGACAACAGCAACATTGCGGCTTTCAAATTCCTTCATTTTTTCCTGAAAGGCGTGTAGCTCTGTTGGGCAAACAAAGGTAAAATCCTTCGGGTAGAAGAAAAACACCACATGTTTTTTATCAATAAATTGTTCGAGAGAAAAATTCTCAACTATTTCACTTCCGTTGACTACGGCTTTTGCCTTAAATGCGGGGGCTTTTTTTCCTACTAAACTTGACATATGATTTGGTTTTAGATTAATATTTTGTGTAAAAGTATGGATTCCTTTAAAACCTTTTAAGCCTAATATTGTTCAGAATTCAACTTAACAATTATTAAGTTCCTTCCTATTAACCAGTATTCTTCTAGTATTACTCTAGTAATGGAAACAACCACCTTCGAGCCCTGTATTGCATTTCTTTAACTAACCGTTATTTCTTTGTTATATAACTGTTTTGTACTTTTGTTGTACTTCAAAATACAAAAATACAAATGCAGGTCAAAGTTACACTCAGGGAATCAAAGATTCAGAACGGTTTAGTCAGCCTTTATTTGGACTTCTGGCCTAAGATTGAACTCAACGGGAGGCTAACCCGTAGGCAGTTCCTAAACATTCATACCCATCAGAAGCCAAAGAATCCATTACAGAGGGATGAACGGAAACGAGCCATAGCAAGAGCTGAGGCTTTACTCAGGAAGAAGGAGAACGAACTAGCTAAACAGGAACTTTACACCACCCTGGAATGGGAAGCCAAACAAAGAATTGAATTAACAAAGGGTAGCTTCATTGACTTTATTAGGAAAGAGGCTGAGTTCAAGTTCGGTTCTAATACCGTGCTATGGTCCACTACAGCCAATCATTTGCAATCCTATAAAGGTAACATCCAGTTCTCAGAAGTAACCTCGGATTATGCCAAAGGGTTTCGTGTATGGCTTCAGGAACGTGGGTTGTCCAATCAATCCCAACTGATTTACTTCAATACATTGAAATCAGCCATTGGATTAGCAAGGGAGGAAGGCAGGATTATCAAGGGGTTCAGGATGGAAAAGATTAAAAGAGAGGAAAGGCAAATGGAATACCTAACGCTTGATGAGGTAAAGTTATTGGCTAAAACTCCATCAAGGCACGTTAATGTAAAACAGGCTTTCCTGTTTAGCGTGTTCACGGGGTTGAGATACGGGGATGTAAAATCTTTGCATTGGGATGATGTGAGTAAAACCAAATCAGGTTGGGAAATAAGGTACACGACAGAGAAAGCGGGCAATGAAAAACGTTTACCAATCAGTGATGAAGCATACAGCTATCTCATGGAACAGGCAGAAGGGGGTCGTTGTTTTCCAGGCTTGCCAACCAACGCAAGCAAATACCTAGAGCACTGGATGGGTAGAACTGGGATAGCTCGGAAGGTTAATTTCCACGCAAGTCGGCACACATACGCAACCCTTCAGGTTCTAGCCGGTACTCCTATCACTGACATCAGTAAGTTGATGGACCATAAGTCTATTGAAACCACAATGAGGTATGTAAAAATGTTGGATGGAGCAGGGTTACTAGCGGCAACTAAAATCAGTTTCAAATGAAGTTGGAAAGACTAATAAATAAGTACACAGTCGACCAAGCTTACTCCATGGTATGGAGGGTTGTTAGGTACAAGGGGGACGTTGAATCAGTTGAGTTCATTGAATCGCTGATTAAACAAAAACTTAATAGGCTTGAAACAAGAGAAGAGATGGATTGGATAGGTTCCTTTAAAGCTAGGTTAGAGCAGATGTTATTCCTATTCGGTTCAGGTATGCACAAATACACGGATAACGCTCTTGCAAGGTTCTGTGAGTTAGTTCGAGACTTGAACCTGTTGCCGGATTTTGAAGGAACAAATATGGAGTTCTGTAAGCGTGTTTGTAATGAGGCTGAGTTGAGGTATAGCTACAAGGTTCCAAAATTATTCAGACCGAGTGAGTTTAGTACACGCTCAGGGATTAACAAAAACAGGATTGGGTATACTGAAATGTGGGAGGAGATAGTCCCTCGTTTGCACCCGTCAATACAGGAAAAAATCCGCATTCTGATTGAAACAAAGTACTAGTACTTTGTACAAAAACCAGCAAATACGCCACTTGTAGGGTTTAATTTTGCTGCATGAAAACAATACAAATACAACAAGTCGATATTGATGACCTGCAACGGGTTATCAAAGACGCAATTGTTGATGGCCTTAGAGGCATTGACAACAATCAGGAAGCAATCCTGTCATTTCTGGAAACGAAGAATCTACTTCAAATCACAGACCAAACACTTTACAAGTATGTTCGGGAAAACACAATCCCGTACCACAAGAACCTGAATAGGTTGTACTTCTTGAAGTCTGAACTGGTTGAGTGGATTAAAGCGAAAGGAGCGCAGCACAATGGATAACGTGCTTAGCGGACTGGCGGTTCATTACCCGCCATTAATAGCGGCCTATTTTCATTATTTGGACGAGGTTGACGACGCTTTAGTTGACGTTGCAGCATCTCAATTTGACGAAAAAGCCGTGGCGAGAGCCATAGAACTTATTGAACAATTCAAGCGGGCGATTAATACTGAAATTGATAACGCTGTTTTAACAATGCAGTCTACAATTAAAAGCCTCGAACACTTGGACTTTATTAATTCGAAAGGAGGGCCCAATGGATAACACCAAACTTGCCGAACAAATTGTAAAGTTGGTTGAGGCATCTTACCGCAAAGGGTTCAACGACCAAAAGTTTAGTAAAATAAATCCGGTTTGGAAAATTAGCATTGAACTACCAACCGAGGCGCATGAGTTAAGAAAGGTTCTTAAAGAGGGAGGCAAACATGACTGACATAAAAAAAGCCCCACCAGAAGCGGCAGGGCAAGGGAATAAATCGATACCTATACAAAACAAAGGTACTGAAAAAAGGAAAACAAAAACCGAAATTGTTTCAAGGGTTAAGAGCGAATTAAAGGCATTTCAGGACGTTGAAATTACAACCGACAAAGGCCGAACAATTAAGTTATCGGGGCAACTGTTTAAGAGCTGTAAGAATGAAGCGGAGGTTGAACAGCGAATAAGGCAGTACAGGCAAGTTGAATCGGAAAAGGAAAACTACATTTTAGTTGGGAATCACTTTTACTACATTGATGAAGACGGTGTTTTGCACAAAAGGAATGCCGGTATTATTGAATTGAAATACGACAAATATTTCTTGAAATCAATTGCCAGTTTTGTTTCCTTCTGCAACGAACCCTCCAATACCAACTATCTTCAAATAGTGAACAATAGGTGGAACATAGCTAGCCCACCATGCTTTTACCCAAAGGCCGGCGGCGAGTTTCCGCAAATTAAGGCGATGCTGGAACATGTTTTTGGAGAACAAATAGAGTTTGGCATGGAGTACATGCAGGTAATGTATTTGTTCCCAAAGCAAAGACTACCAATGTTGGTGTTGGCTTCAAAAGAACGGGAAACAGGGAAAACAACCTTTATAAATTTCCTGACAGAGTTGTTTTGCCATTCTTCAACTGTAATTAAACCCGAACAACTTAGTTCTAATTTTAACTCCTCCTTTGCTGATAAAAACATAATCATAATAGATGAATTTGTTATTGAGAAGACTGCTGTGCTAGAACGATTAAAAGCTATGAACACCCAGAAAAGCATTGGCCTTGAAAGAAAAGGAGTTGATATTGAAACAATCCCTTTTTATGGAAAGTTCATTTTAGCAACCAACAAAACTATTGACTTTGCAAGGGTTGATGAGGAGGAGAATAGGTTTTGGGTAAGGGGAATCCCAACACTAAAAGGGAAAAACAAAATCAACATGCTCGAGGAAATGTCAAAAGAAATACCGGCTTTTTTACACCACCTATCAAACATGCCTGTTAAGGTTTCAAGAGGTAGGTTTTGGCTGCACGAAGATGAGTATTATACAAGTGAGTTGGCGGAGGTAAAAGCGAATTCAAGAGTATGGCTTCAAAAAGAAATTGAACACCTGGCCAAAGACTGCTTTTTAAAAAACACCGGGCTAGACTGTTTCCAGATGACGGCTTCAGAGATAAAAGAGTATTGGTTTAGGAACGACCACAGGATTACCAGGGAATACGTTGGTAGGGTCTTAAGTAATGAAAGAAACATGCACAGAAGGTATGTTCTTAGCCATACAGCCGTATCCGATACCTTCGCGCACATTTATATTGAGCACCCAGGGCAGGTTTACACGTTTAATAGGATAGATTTCATAAAAGAAGAGGATGTTAATATACAGGAATAAGTGTATAGGATTTCAAAAGTGTATGCCTTGCAAGGCTTGGTACACATAACACTATACACTTATATCCTTTTTATTAAAAAATATAGCAATAAGGTTAGAGAGTGTACACGTAGACACATGATATAGTGGACAACGATAGCCTACAGAGATCGACTGAATTTTGCCGTATTATCCCCCATATCCGTATACTCCCTTGATGCGCTTGGCTTGCAGCGGATACCAGAAAACACCAATATACAGTGATTTTAAAAAGCCGTATATCACAAAAAAAGACCTTTTTTCCCTGTAACCCTTTACAGCAAAGGATTACAGGGGTTTCACCCAAATTTGTATAAAATGAAATTAGACACTACTTCATTGAAATATGTTTGCCCGAAATGTGGCAAAAAACGCTTCGTTCGTTACATACCAAGTCCGGGCGATGAGTACGGCCGATGCGACCGTTCAGATTCGTGTGGTTACTTCCTAAAGCCAAACCGCACCAAACCAAGTTGGACACCTGAACCGGTTGAACCCCAAAAACCGGTTTACGTGCCTTGGCCTGTATTGCAGTCCATTCAAAAGGGATATGCAAATAATACATTTGTGCAGAACCTGCTGAAGCAATACGAGCCCCGGCAAGTTCAGACCGCCGTTGCTATGTACCAACTCGGAACACTTAAAGATGGGTCTGTGGCTTTCCCTTACATTGATGAGCATGGGCAAATTAATTCAATTGAAGCAATTTTATACAACGAAACAAACCACCGAACAGGCAACCCTAAATGGATTCATAAACTCCTACCACAGGACTCCCCTTGGTTACAGGAGTACCTTAGACTTGAAAGGAAGACCAATTGTCTGTTTGGGGCACATCTGGCGCATTCAGCCCCAAATGCTATAATTGCCATAGTCGAGGCGCCCAAAACGGCTGTAATCGCCTCTATTGAGTTTCCAGAGTGTATTTGGATGGCTTCTTTTAATGTAAGTTCGTTGGCTTACTATAAAGTGAAAGCTTTAGCTGGTAGAAGGGTCATTTTGTACCCGGATTTGAAAGCTGAGGAGTTATGGACCCAGAAAGCCCAAGAGTTCAATCAGCTTATGCCAGATTCAATGTTTACGGTTTCAAATGCTTTGAGGGATTTCGCTTCTCCCGATGATGTTGAACAGGGATTGGATTTGGCTGACTTTTTACAAGAGGAACCAAGGTAGGGTAAAATCTCAATCGGGGAATCTGGCCCATATTACCTGACATTTGAAATAGCCAATTTTATCAAGAAGAAATTTTGTTTTAGGTTCACCAAATTAACAATTTAGGTATGCCTAATAATTATAAAAATGTTACATTTGTATACAAAATGTTACATTATGTCTGAGCAAAAAGATTCAGTCCGGTATATCAGTCACGCAGAGCAAATGCGTATATCCTTGACTAAACCGGAGGCACGCAAGATTCAGTACTTAAAATCTTATAATGGCACTAATATTTCACAACTAGTTCGTTTAGCCATTCATAAGGAATACGCCGATAAACTTGAAGTGATGAAGCGTGCTGCCCCTCCCGGTGTTGAATTCCCAGACCCAAACGATTACTAAAGATGCAAAACGAATTAAAAGTTTCAATCCACGAGGGTACTTACCAATGGTGGATTCAGAGTGAGCAAGCAGATGACGGCCACCACCTTTACCAACTAAAAAGGGATAACGAGGCAATACTCCAGCTATTTAGAAACAAGGAAACCGGTATTAAGGCTAAGTTCGTTTCAAGCTATGTTGAGGTAAACCATAATGTTTTTCAATTTGAACACAAGGGGGAAACATACCTCCTTGTTGTGAATGGTATCAAAGCAGAAATTTCTAAAATATGAAAAAAGCATACAGGTTAATTGCAACTGAATACAAGGGTAAGACAAGGGCTGTTTATACAAAACTTACCGAACCTGAGATTAGGTTGCTGACAAAGAAAGAGGTTGATTCGTTGGTATTCACCCAGGGCAGTTTTGAATACGACAACCCCCAACACTTCGCCTTCAACTTACCATTGAATACGGATGCGTTCCTGTTTGAGGTAGGTCGCATTACAAAGTACACAGAGCCACAGGTTAAACCAATGGCCGGCCTTACAGTATTACCAACCATAAAAGAAGATAACGAAAATGAGTAAACCTTATTTAATCGGGTTCCATGCAGAACTCTTTGAAAAAGCAAAACAAGCCCACCAAGCCAAACACCAAAAACTTAACAACCTAAAAAAAGAGGCGGAGGTGTTTATTGAGATTGAGAATGAACAGGAGTTTCTTAAAAGCCCGTTACAGTATTTGGAAAGCGAATTCATGAAAGCGAATCCAGAAGCAAAGGTTTTGGGGGTGAAGTTCCTGAAGCTGCTCGAATTGCGAGAACAGAATTTGAATCGCTTCTTAGCTGCATTAGCTGAGTTCGGCAAGGACAAAACCTCATTGATTGAGCCTGCTAAAGCGAGCTTTGAAGTATACGCTGAGAATCCACGCCAAGAGCGCTTACACAAGGACTTGACCGAGTACATCGCTATCCTTGAAAAGCTCAAAAGCGATTATCCTCAATTTAGCTTCAACGTAGCTGGGTGCGTTCAGGGTTTGCAAGGCGCTGTAACAAATTGGTCTGGCTTGAAGATTAGTCCTGCTTTTATTAAAAACCTGAAGTAATGGAACAGACTTGCCTTGGTGAAGTTATTAACTCGCTTCCTTCCCCTAACCTGCTTGAGGAAGACCCTGACCGCATGGTTAGGGGTACGATAGTTCAAATTGTGAGGGCTAGTGGGGCGTTTGTGTGGAAGGATGAGTGTTTGCATTACAAATGCAACAATGAACTTTGCCCTTTGCCAGGCCGGCAAACCATTAACGCTATTCAAGCCATTTCGCTTCAATGCTCCGCCGGTAAGGTAAGGGCGAATACACATGAGTTTGTAGCAAGGCTCAGAAAGGATTTGGAGCTTTTCCTTTCCGAATAATCGCTAAATTTGGGGGTAGTTTTGTACACTCTATGTACTTCCAAACCCTGAAAGGCTTATAAACATTGACAAAGTAACTTAACAATTATTAATATGAGTATTGTTCTGAATCAAAAAGCCCCTGATTTTACCCTTCACAATACCGTAAAAGCCGAAATCACGCTTAGTGCCCAAAAAGGCAAAAATGTAGTCCTCCTTTTCTTTCCATTGGCTTTTACAGGAACCTGTACCGCAGAATTGTGTTCTATACGAGATGACCTGTCAACTTACAATGGTATGAACGCCGTGGTTTTTGGTATTTCTGTAGACTCGGTGTTTTCACTGTCCAAATTCAAAGAAGAACAGAAGTTAAATTTTGACCTCCTGAGCGACTTCAACAAATCAGCTTCACTAGCTTACGATTGTCTATATACCGAATTTATTTTGGGCATGAAGGGTGTAAGCAAACGTTCGGCATTTGTAATAGACAAAAACAGCCTCGTGAAATATACAGAAGTGCTCGAAAAATCGGGAGATCTGCCTAATTTTGACGCCATAAAAACCTGCCTTCAATCCCTAAAGTAATTTTGCTAAAGCCATATTTCGATAAAAAATTCAGGGAAGCCGGCTGCGACGAAGCCGGAAGGGGATGTTTAGCCGGTCCGGTGTTTGCTGCGGCAGTTATATTTCCTAAAAATTACCGAAACAAATGGCTAAACGACAGCAAAAAGCTAAGTGATTCGGACCGTTATGCACTAAGACCGGAAATAGAGTCCAAAGCTCTGGCCTATGCTGTAGCCCAGGTATCCCATACCGAGATTGATGAGATTAACATTTTAAACGCTTCTTTTTTGGCCATGCACAGGGCTGTGGAACAACTTCAAACCCAGCCTGAATTTTTACTTATCGATGGCAACCGATTTAAACCCTATCCGGGTATCCCCCACCAATGTATCATCAAAGGCGATGCTAAATTTTTAAGCATTGCCGCGGCCAGCATTTTAGCCAAAACCTTCCGCGACGATTACATGAAAGTCCTGGATTTACAATACCCCCAGTATGCATGGGCCCAAAACATGGGTTACCCTACCCTTAAACACAGATCGGCCATACGTGAATTTGGCCCCAGTCCTCACCACCGTATGAGTTTCAAATTGCTGCCAGAACAGTTAGCTCTGGAGTTTTAGTAAGGTTTTTCAATACTCTGATTTTTGAAAACTCTTTTCCGTGTTCAAATTTCAGCCCTAAATTATCCCTAGTTTCGTATACATGCCCAAAATCAGAAATCTTCTCTTTTTCCTTTTTGTTGGATTGGCTTTGGCCGGAGGTGCTTGGGCCTATCTGAAACTTCGTGAAATTAAAAAACCTTCTGAAGATGCCCTGCAGCGCTTACCGGCCGGCTGCTCCATTTATCTTCACACCAACGATCTTTTTGATCTCAATAACCGCCTGAACACACGCAGTTTGATTATCGACAAGTTTTCAGAGCTCCCACCCCTGTCGGATATCCTTCACCAACTTGAGTTTTTCTGTAAACGCTCAGCTGAACATCCTGTTCTCGAAGATAACATGAATGATAACGGCGTTCATTTTGCCGCATATCCGGAAAAAAAATACTGGATAATCTGTTTTAATCTTAAGGAACTCGGCCAGGAAAGGGAATTTCAAATGGCTTTTTCAGAAACTTTCAAGGCCAAAAAAATAGATGCCGAACGTTACAGTTTTGAATCTGAGCCTAAACGTATTTTATTCATGCGCATGCAAAAGGGAAGTGTTTGTATCTCTAATTCAACGGAGGCCTTGCAGGCAGCTTATGATCCGGAAGTTTTACGCCTCCGACACGACTCAGCATTTGCTGCCTGTTCTTCAGGTTTTGAAGTGAGCGAACCATTAAACATATACTTATCACACAAACAACTCCAAGCAGGTGATCAATCTATTGGTTTTAATTCCCTGCTCAGCTCAGGATATACTTCGGGACATTTTGAAGTGACCCCATCACAGTTGATACTCAACGGCACACTTTATCCTCTAAATCACCCTCTTTTTGAAGCACTGCTTAGTCAGGAGCCGAGCGACCCTGAGCTTCAACTCATGCTCCCAAACAGTTGTGTTGCGTTTCAGGCCTATGGCTTTCAGAACTTCTCCTTACTTGCCAAAGCAGGGCCTGGCAGCAGGACCACTCAAGCTTTTTGGAAAACAGTTACTGATTCTGCACTCTTTGAATTTCAAGCCGGATTTTATAATAACCTAACTTCCACCATCTGTGAATTCAGTCTGTCGGGTACGGCCTCTCCTTTTGTGGTGCTGGAATTAATAGATACCCTTAAAACCAGAGAACAACTCGATTTTATGAGTGATAGTGTTTTGACGCACGGGAATGAAAAAATATACCGCTTGCTTCAACAAAAAGCGGCTCCATATTTGTTTGAACCCCTTAGCAGAGTAAAATGTTCATACGCCTTTGTTTACGACACCTACCTCTATTGCTCTGAAAACATAGACGATGCCAGATTGCTTTCACAAACCATGAATGCAGGCAATACATTCGAAAAAAACGAAGCGCTAATGGCTTATGCCAAAGAACAATTTCCTGAGGAGTTCAGTGTGTTAAAGTACATTTCCCCATCCGTTGTGCCGCAAAGCATAAAAGCATTTTATCCCTCAGCAAAAAAAAGCAATGAGGAAAATTTTCAAGGACTGAAACACGCCTCCCTTTCCCTGATCTCTCTTGACAATGGTTTTAAATTGCGCTGGCAATGTGCCCTTGAACATGAGGCAGAAGAAAGTGGAGAGAAATTGCTATGGACTTTAGCCCTTGACACCACCTGTAGTATGAAACCTCAGGAATTCGTCAACCACCTTAGTGGCGAACAGGAACTGCTTGTGCAGGATGAAGCAAACAAACTATACCTCATCAACAGCAAAGGAAAGGTGCTTTGGAAAAAACTACTCAAAGAAAAAATCCGGTCCCGGATATATCGGGTAGACATGTTCCGGAACAACAAATACCAAATTCTGTTTAGCACCGATAATTTTATTCACCTGATTGACAGGAATTCAAATTATGTTGAAACGTATCCTATTAAAGCCCCTGCTAAGATCAGTTCCCCGCTTTGTGTATTTGACTACGACGCTAACCGGGACTACCGTTTGTTTTTTGCATGTACCAATAAAAAGATTTACAACTATACCATTTATGGCATGCGCAACGAAAGGTATAGTCTGGTAAGGACCGATGAAGAAGTTAATTTACCCATACAATATGTAAAAGTGGGATTAAGCGATTACCTGATTGCCATTGACCGGGAAGGTAAAATATATGCCATTAGTCGCAAAGGTGAACTGCGATTGAAACTCAGTAACCGCACTCTGGTGCCTTGCAGGGAAATTTTTATAGATGCTTCAAAAAATTTGCAATCCACCAAATTGTTTTATTTAGATGAAAAGGAAGGCGCACTTCATAAGATTTCTCTTACGGACAAGAAAGAAATTCTGAGTTTAAAGAATGAAACTTCCGCTTTGTGTTATGGATTTAACCTGGTAGATGAGAACAGAAATATGGATTTGGTAATGGCGGGTACAGAAGGGCTGAGTGCTTATAATCTTAACGGTAACCGTTTATTTGACACCAAACTGCCCTTTGAACTTTCAGAGGTGAGTTATTATTCGGACGAAAACCATAGTGTATATTATGGCTGGAACAGTATCAAAGCCGAACTCTATTTGTATGAGGTTCGCAAAAACGAAGGGCGTAGTCTTAAAGCCGGGGCCATGCCTTTGTTCAGTAATTTATTTAAAAACAACAAAATATATCTGGTGTATCCTGAGAAGGGGCGTTTGAACTGTTTGGCTTATTGATAGATGAACTCACCAAACTGCGAGCGGATACTCACCTTTTTCTGATCTGAAGCCTCAACCCTCCCAATGACCTGAGCGCCTATATTGAAGGATTGGCTTATGGCTATGACCCTGCTTGCAGTAGTTTCATCACAATATATCTCCATTCGGTGTCCCATATTAAATACCTTATACATCTCTTTAAAGTCGGTATGACTTTGTTCATGAATCATTTTGAACAAAGGAGGCAGCTCAAACAAATTATCTTTAATGACGTGCAAATTATCGCCGAGAAAGTGCAGCACTTTAGTTTGAGCGCCACCACTGCAGTGCACAATGCCATTAATTCCTCTGCTTATTTCGCTCAGCATTTTTTGAATAACAGGGGCATAAGTTCGTGTAGGAGAAAGCACAAGCTTTCCGGCATCAATAGACTCATTTATCAACTCACCATTGGGTAAAGTATAACTTACCGCTACCTTATCAGTAAGTTTCATGTTGCCACAATACACCAAATCGGAGGGTACACCCAGATCATAACTTTCAGGGTATTTGGCAGCCAGAGAGTTATGAAAAACGTCGTGTCGGGCCGAAGTTAGTCCGTTGCTGCCCATGCCTCCGTTGTATTCGGTTTCATAGGTCGATTTTCCGCTACTGGCCAATCCAACTATCACATTACCGGCCTTAATGGCATCATTGGAAATTACTTTTTTTCTTTCCATACGGCATATGACAGTGCTGTCCACAATAATGGTCCTAACCAAATCACCCACATCAGCAGTTTCACCTCCTGTGGAATAGATCCCAATACCATTGTCTCTTAAGTTTTGAAGTACCTCTTCTGTGCCACTAATGATTGCTGTAATTACTTCTCCGGGAACCAGACGTTTATTTCTGCCGATAGTTGAAGAAAGTAAAATATTTTGCGTGGCTCCCACACAAATAAGGTCATCAACATTCATAATCACTGCATCCTGCGCTATTCCACGCCAAACACTAAGGTCGCCGGTTTCTTTCCAATACATGTAAGCCAGGGATGATTTTGTTCCAGCCCCATCGGCGTGCATCACCAAACAATGTGCTTCGCTGCCACTCAGGTAATCCGGCACAATTTTACAAAAGGCTTTTGGAAACAATCCCTTGCTAAGGCCTGCTATAGCTGCATGAACGTCTTCTTTCCCTGCTGAAACGCCACGCAACTGGTATTTGTTATCACTCATAAACAGGTCAAAGATAGTGAAATGCTTTGAGCGTTATTGCTTAATTTTACAGCCTGTGGATTCGGAAAAAATCAGCGTTTCAATAGTTAATTATACCAACACCCTTCCTTTCAAATGGGCGTTAAAACGCAGTTCTTTGCTCAATACAATGGATCTTCAGGAGGATATTCCAAGTATTTGTGCCCAAAAACTAAAATTCGGTCAGGTGGATCTTGCCCTGGTGCCTGTAGCCCTTTTGCCTGAGCTTGAAAATTACAGCATTGTAAGTGACTTTTGCATAGGGGCAAACGGAAAAGTGGATACCGTTAAACTCTATTCTCAGGTGCCCTTGCACAACATTAAGGAAGTGATTCTCGATTACCAATCCAAAAGTTCAAATGCGCTAGTAAGGGTTTTGTTTCATTTTTTCTGGAAAACAACACCAAAATATAAGGAAGCTCTTCCCGGCTTTGAAAAAAATGTTAGTGGGCAACAGGCCATAGTTGTGATTGGAGACAGAACCTTTGCGCTCAACGGAAAATTCCCTTATGAATATGATCTAGCTGAAGAATGGCAAAAAGTGACTGGTTTGCCTTTTGTGTTTGCCTGTTGGGTAAGCACCAAAAAACTAAATGCCGACTTTATCAGTGAATTTAACGCCTGTTTGAGTTTCGGCGTCAACCACATCGCTGAAGCCGTGGAAGATAAGGCAGAAGAAAGTCCCCTGGATAAAAAAAGCACACTGGACTATCTTAGCAAATGCATTGACTACCCTCTTGATGAAAACAAACGAAAAGCGCTTGAGAAATACCTCTCCTTTTTAAAATCCCTTCCATCAACTGTCTAAAATTGCTATTCCTGATAACACCATTGCGGCAACAAGAACAGGTGTAGCAGTAAATTGATTGTTAATTTACACTGCCATAAAAGTTAATGGTTTCCCGCCAGTGTTAAGTTAATCGGAGTGTAAATTTCTTATTTCATTTCCCTGTCATTTTATTAATGTTTTCATCAACCTCAGTTAATCTCTTCGGCTGTTGTGCGGGATAACTTTGACGCACTTAAAACTCTAAACATCATGACAAAAAATTTTACAACATTATTCTACGCACTCGGACTGATGAGTCTTGGGCATGCGCAAACACTACAAACAGGGCCAAGCACCACCAACACCCCATACATGTGGCCATCGGTAGCCGGGGGAACTGCCGTTTCCGTTCTCACTGTTGGCGATTTGGTGAACGGTTATCCTCTTGCCGGTTTAGGTGACGGAATGGGTGCACTAGACAACGGAGGATCCACCTTTACAGTTTATTTAAACCATGAAATGGGATCGACCGCAGGAACAGTTCATGCCCACGGTTCTGCCGGTGGCTTTGTTTCCAAATGGGTCATTAACAAATCTAATTTTCAAGTAACAAGTGGTGCAGATTTAATTCAGGATGTGAAACTTTGGACAGGTACAACCTATACCACTTATAACGCGGTTAATCCTTCTACTCTAACAGCCTTTGCGCGTTTTTGTGCAGCTGATCTGCCGGAACTTACTGCGTTTTATAATCCTGCCTCTGGAAAAGGAACACAGGATCGTTTTTTGATGAATGGTGAAGAAACCGGAAATGAGGGCCGTGGAATGGCACATGTGCTAACAGGTGCTGAAACCGGTGTTTCTTATCAAATTCCTCACATGGGCCGATATTCTTATGAAAATGCTGTAGCTAGTCCATACCCGCAAGACAAAACCATCGTGGTTGGATTGGACGATTCATCTCCCGGACAAGTTTATGTTTACGTTGGCAACAAAAGCTTCACCGGTTCTCCAATCGAGAAAGCCGGTTTGTTTGGTGGAAAACTATATGGTATTTCTGTCCAAGGCATGTTTAACGAACAATCCACAAGTGTTGTGGCGGCCAATACAAAATTTAACATGATAGACATGAGCTCTTCAGCATTACAATCAGGTGCAACGTTAAATACCAACAGCAATAACAATGGGGTTACCAACTTCCTTAGACCTGAGGATGGCGCCTGGAATCCTAACCGCCCAAGCGACTTTTATTTTGTAACAACCGCTTCCTTCAGCACCAACAGTCGTTTGTGGAGATTACGCTTTACAGATATTACGAACCCGGAACTTGGCGGAACCATTACTGCAGTGCTCGAAGGTGCTGAAGGCCCAAGAATGATGGACAATATGGTAATGGACAACCACGGTCATATTATGATACAAGAAGATCCGGGTAACCAATCTCACACAGCTAAAATTTGGCAGTATAAAATAGCTACCGATGCATTGACGATGGTTATGGATCAAGACACGATGCGTTTCAAAACTGGCAATCCGGGATTTTTAACACAAGATGAGGAATCATCAGGCATTATTGACCTTCAAGGCATTAAGGGTGCAGGCTGGTTTATGCTGTTTGATCAGGCACATTATGCACTTCCTTCTCCACTGGTGGACGGCGGACAATTACTTGCATATTATAATCCTGCTACTGCTGCTGCAAATCCCGAAATCAACCTTCAGGGCAATAATCAATCGATTGCCAGTGGAAACACAGTAGTGGCGAGCAACAACAATACCGATTTTGGTACCGTGAATGTAGGTGTTTCAGTTTCTAAACAATTTGTTATTCAAAACACCAATAGTGGCACACTCATTGTAGGTGGTTTGTTTATGAGCGGAAATAACGCAGGTGATTTCCTTATTTCAGGTCCTTCTACTCCATTTACTGTAGCTCCGAATGGTTCTCAAACCATCACCGTATACTTTACTGCACCTTTGAATGGAACCCGCACTGCCGTTCTTAATGTTATGAGCAGCGACTGGGATGAAAAATACTACAGCACAGCGGTTCGTGGAGTAGGCGCAAGTCCTGAGATCAATGTTCAAGGCAATAACATCAGCATTGCTTCAGGAAACACAAGTGTAAACACAAACGACAATACAAACTTCGGAACCATACAATTGGGTACAACCATCAGCAAATCATTTGTGATCCAAAATACAGGCAATGGAACCCTTACTATCAATGGTTTGATGATGAGCGGAGCCAACTCGAACGAATTTGTGGTGTTAAATCCTCCGACTTTCCCGCTTACACTTGCAGGAAACGCCACACAGAACATCACTGTTGAGTTTACTCCTTTGATTGCCGGTACCCGTAATGCGCTAATGCACATCATGAGCGATGACAGCGACGAAAACAATTACTCTTTTGCACTTCAGGGCAAAGCTGATATTGATGTAAGTATCTCGACTCATGAGAAAGATCTGGCGTTTATTTCATTGTTCCCTAATCCAAGCAACAATGAAGCGACTGTAAAAATTCAACTTGAAACTTCAAGTAAAGTTGCAGTGCATGTTTATGACATCACCGGTGCTTTAGTTATGCAGGTTGCAGAAAAAGAATTGGGTAAAGGAGAACACAGCATTAACCTGAATACCACACCACTTGCTAATGGTGAGTATTTTGTAACCGTAGCCAAAGACGCAAAAGTTCAAACCATTAAACTGGTGGTACTTCACTAATATCACTTATTACACGATAAAACCGGGCCTTTAGCGGGGTCCGGTTTTTGTTATTTAGAGCTGTGAGAAGAATGAAAAAATTACCCCTGCTTTTTGCCCCATTTGTTGTTTTGCTGGCCCTGGTCTTTTCCTTTAAAAAGTCCGACCAGTCCAATACCTATCTTGAAGCCTACCAAAGCCAAATTCAATCGTTTACCCGGGAACAGGAACATTTTATCGCTTCCATCCGGTCGGTGCCGACTTGGGATGAAGATTCAAAATTACAAACCAGAAAAGAACTTCTGCGTTTACGCAAAACATTAAAAGGCCTGGATTTTTGGTTCAGATACCTTGAACCCACCAGCTACAAAAAAATAAACGGACCACTACCCGTTGAATGGGAAACAGAAGTGTTTGAGAAATTTGAAAAACCGTATCGCAGAGAAGGCGCCGGTTATACAATGGCCTTACTCTATCTTGATGAAACAACTTCAGGAAAAGACAGTGTATTGAAGTTATTAGAGGCTTCTTTAAATGCTACCGGAATCTATTTACAAGATAGTATAGTAACACGACTTCATGATCCGGCACATTTCTATTTCTGCAACCGTTTGTTTTTATTGAATCTTGCCGCCATTTACACCAGTGGATTTGATTGCCCTGATCCCGATGCCATTTTGCCGGAACTTCATGCCATGTTACTTAATACAAGCCAAATCTATCTTGGTTACAGCAGAGCGTATCCAGGTTTGTCGCTTAACAATGAATATCTAGCACTATACCAACAATTGATAAATTTTGTCGAAGGCTCCATATCCGATTATGATAATTTTGATCATTTTACCTTTATACGCGATTATGTCAATCCGCTCTATGCCTTAAATCAATCTGCCATTCGAACTCATCAACTCAGCAGCCGCAGTGTGGTGGATTATTCCCTGAGCAAACAAAACAACAGCCTCTTTGACAAACAACTGTATACAGCACAAAATACCAAAGGCCATTTTCGCAGGGTGCAAGACCCAAAAGCCCTTGCTGAGATTGAGGAATTAGGGAAATTGTTGTTTTACGACCCTTTGTTTTCCGCCAACAACAAAAGAGCCTGTGCCTCCTGCCACAAGTCGCAATCGTATTTTGCTGACGAAAACATTCAAAGCCATCTTCAATTGAATGGTTCTTCGTTTCTTGATCGCAATACCCCCAGCCTTGTCAATAGCATGTACAACCATTTGATTATGGCGGATGGTAAACTTCTCGACTTGCAGGAACAGGTAAAAGCCGTCGTGAGTAATAGTTTGGAAATGGGAGAACAACCGGAAAACGTTTTGAAGAAAGTGCTCTCCTGTAAGGATTACAAAAAGCGCCTCAATGCAATAAAAACCTATGTCCCTGAAGACAGGGAAATAAAGTTTGAACACCTGGCTTCCGCCATCACCTATTATTATGGCAAATTCAGCAAACAGAGTTCCGATTTTGATGTTGCAATGAACAAAAAGGGAGACGTAGAATCGGAGGTAAAAGCGGGATTCAATCTATTTATGGGTAAAGCCCAATGTGCCACCTGTCATTTTGTACCCCATTTTAACGGGGTTAAGCCGCCTTATGTAGGTTCCGAATTTGAAGTGTTGGGGGTGCCTGCCGATACCAATTATTCGAAACTAAGTGCCGATGTTGGTCGTTATGCCGTGAATCCGGCATCTGAAACACAGCATGCGTTCAGAACAGGCAGCTTGCGAAACATCAGCCGCACTGCGCCATACATGCACAATGGGGTTTTCAGAACACTGGAACAGGTAATTGATTTTTATAACGATGGCGGAGGCGTCGGACATGGCCTAGAGGTTCCCAATCAAACCCTCTCCTCCGATTCACTTCATCTGAATGCCTTAGAAAAAAAACAACTACTGGCGTTTATGAAGGCCCTGGACGAACACATTGTTTTGGAAGCTCCTCCCACTGAATTGCCAATTTCAAAAAACAGGGCACTAAACACACGTAAAGTGAGTGGAGAATTTTAAAACTAATCGAAACACATCATGAAACTAATTTATAGCATATCAGGTATTACCCTCCTTTTAATGGCCTGTATCAGTAGCAAAAAAGCACCTCTTGAATTCCCTGAAGCCATGTTGCCCGAGGTTCAGGCCGATTACCGAAAAACCTGCGAAAGGGGGTATGTTTTGTATAAACTTTCCTGCGCCAAGTGCCATACAAATAAAAAATGGGGTCGGGAAATCATCCCCGATTTCAGTGATGCTCAGCTGCAAGGTTACGCCCTTAGAATGGCCAATAAACAACACGAAAACAATTTGCCCGATTCATTGATCAGTGAGGTGGACTTTGGAGACATTATGTTGTTTTTGAAATACAAAAAGAGAAGCCATTCGCCGTTTATTTCCCCAACAAATGCGTCAACTGCTCCCGCAGCTTCCAGATGATAGTTTATAAACCGAGCGCTTTGATAAGCCAATGCTTACTTATAATCAGGACCCACAATAACATTCAGGGCCTTGTGTTGTAAATAGTACGAAAGTTGTTTTCCGGCCATTTGAGGTTCCCCGTCAAAATGAATGCTGTCCTCCCCTTCCCTTGTTATGGTTAATTTATTTGTGGTGTAGGTTTCGATATTCGATGACGTATGGGCTTTTTTTCTGAGAATATTGATAAAAATGGAGAACACAGTAAAGACATTAAACGGTTTTAAAATTACCACATGAAACAAACCATCATCGAGTTTTGCCTGGGGGGCTATGTAAAAATCGTTGCCATACTGACCGGCATTGGCTACAGTGATAAAAAAAGCTTTTCGGTTAATGGTCATTCCATTAAATTCTAAGGTGTATACTTTAGCTTTATAACTCAAAAGTTGCGCAATCGTAACTTTAACATAGGTGTTTAATCCCCTGGTTTTAGCTTTAGAAAAAAGGTAAGCAATGTGTGCGTCAAAACCCACCCCGCTGGTACAATAAAAAGTCTGTTGATTTACCTGACCACAATCTATTTCCGCGCTTTTTCCTTCTACAATTTGTTTGATGACTTCTTCAATGTCCATTGATAAGCCCAGAGATCTGGCCAATCCGTTTCCTGAACCAATTGGAACTATGCCCAAACGAATAGCGGTGCCCTGAATAACAGAAGCCACCTGATTCACCGTTCCATCTCCTCCAACAGCTATGGCATCGGTATACCCTTCTGATTTAAGCAGTGTAGTAATCTCGTCAAAATGGTCTTTGTTTTTCCAGATGACAATCTGGTAATACATGTTTTGAGGAAACTCTTTTCTAATGATCTTAATAATCGCATTTGAAATTTTCTTTCCGGCATTTGGATTTACGATAAACAACAACTTACGTGGCATACTATACGCTGGCGATTTCGTGAGAGATTCTAAGTTTTGCATTCTGTACCCAAACTTTATACCAATTGTTGTTGCTATTAAATGTAGATGAAAAATTGACAAGTTTGCTAATATCGAAGTGATCAGAGAAGATTCCGGCGCCAGCCTTATACGCGTCCCTTGAATTGCAGAGTTGTTCAAAATGTCCTTCCACGGGCACCATCAGTACAGGCTTTCCAAGATACATGGCTTCACAAACACTTTCAAATCCCGCGGTGCTTGCCAAACCACTGCTCCTGCTCATCATGTCTAAAAACAGCTTGTCGTTAATCGCATGCACCTGAAGCTTTTCTTTATCAAAATCGTAAGCAGTGATAAGCTTATCCGGCTGATCGGCAAAACAGTGAATCATTTTATCAGGATTAGCCTTATGCCAGTTCAATACTTCTTCGAAATATCCGTTGTTCACCAGATACACAAGGTAAAAATCTTCTTTCTTCTGAGATGGTAATTCAAACACTTCCTTCCTCAATAGTGGAGGAACAATAACTACATCTTCATTAGTAGTGTGAATTTTATAAAATGATAATGCCAGGTTTTTGGAGGAACGTGCTGCCGTTAAACGGGTGTAATATTTAATGGAGAGACGGTCGAGCAAGTGCCCGTCAGGAAACTCAAAATCAGGATGAAAATAGATGTACTGGTGTGCAATACAAATGAGTTTGGCTTTGGGTTTATAGAAGCGATAATACAAGCCGATAAGCAGATCAAAAAAATTGATTACTACATCGGGTTGGTGCTCCTTAATCAATCCATCAATATGCCTTAAACTGGCTCTGAATTTTTTTAACTGCGCGAGATTATGAAAGATTGTTTTAGGAATATTGATGCTCTTATTATTTTCGTCTGTAACGAAATTCGGGCTTTGTAATTTTATAATTGGTGCTTTAATCTTTTCATAAAAAAAGGCAGGCACCTCTCTTCTGGCACTGGCGCCTACTATCACAGCGCATACGTCGTGGCCTTGTTCAATTAACATGTCATACATTGTTATTGCCTGGGTCATGTGACCTCTGCCCTCGCCTTGTACTGCGAGTAAATATTTCTTTTTTTCCATTTTTATGAGTTGGTTACTGTAACGCCTGAAGGCAACATGGTATCGATGGACTCGTTCAGGTTATTGTTTTTATTCTCGGACCAGGTTTTTAACCAGTCCTGATAGTGGATAATTTTCCAGGTTCCTTCAATGTCTTCAACAAGCGCCGTTAAACTTTCTACCCAATCGCCTGAATTCAGATATTCTACTCCATCAATTACTTTAATGGCCGGTTGATGAATGTGGCCGCAGATGATACCATGGCATTTACGAGATCTGGCCACTTTTACCAATTCGTTTTCGTAATCAGAAATAAAAGAAACTGCCGATTTTACCTTTGCTTTTACCACCTGTGATAAGGAATAATAGGGCAGACCCCTCTTTTCACGGTACGTATTGTAATGCCTGTTAAGCCAAAGAAGAAAGGTATAACCCACATCTCCTAATTTGGCAATCCATTTGAGTTTGGTTGTAACGTTGTCGAAAATATCACCATGGGTTACAAAATACTTTTTGTGCACACCATAATGAATGTAATATTTTTTGATACTAAAGTTTCCAATCTTAAAGGGCATAATCTCTTCCAAAAAATCATCGTGGTTGCCCCTGAGGTAGATGATCTTGGTTTTGTTTTTTGAGGTAAGCCCAATGATGTGTTTGAAAAAATTGCTGTGTTGTTTTCTCCATTTTCCGTTTTTACGCAACTGCCAGCCATCGATGATATCCCCGTTAAGAATAAGGGTTTCACACTTGTGCTGTTTTAAAAAATGAACGACTTCTTTAGCTTTGCTTGCTTTGATGCCCAAATGGATGTCGGAAAGGACGATGGTTTTATAAAAGGTTTTCATTCTTATTGTGACACAAATTTCGCCTTCTGCTATAATGGCATTGTAACAGGGAGGTTAATTTTAAATGAAGATAACCCATACATTATGAAGTATGGGTTACCTAAAGTGAAATTAATAGTTACTAGGCCTTAGGCCTGTGTTCCTTTTAGTTTACAATCAACTTTTTAAATTGATTTCTGTCGCCTACATGCAATTGAATTAAATATACCCCTTTGGCAAATGACCTGGTGTCTATTGTACTTTGTTGTACAGCATTGGTTTCCATATACACAAGGGATCCCAGAGCATTATAAATCTCAACCGAACAGGGGCCTTCTGCATTCCACTCCAAGGTAATAAACTCCTGGGCAGGATTAGGATAGGCTTTAAATTCGATTGCACCGGTCTGGTTTTCGGCTAAACTCGTACAATCGCTTATGTTTAACAGTACTGAGCTAATTGAACTGCAATTGTTAAGATCAGTTCCTGTTAAAGTATAGCCTGTGGTGATGGATGGGGAAACTACAATAAAGGAGGAGGTACTGCCACTGCTCCATACATAACTTTGTGCTCCGGATGCATTAAGTGTTGCTGTTTCACCTGAGCAAATAAGCAATGAACTTGAAGTGATTTGAACCGACGGGTTGGGATTTATACTTACCTGATACAGGGCGTTTGCAGTACAATTTGCTGATGAAAATCCGGTTACAGTATACGCTGCATTTGAAACCGGGTTAACTTGAAGGGTAGCGCTGCTGCTTCCATTGCTCCAGCTGTATGTAACCGCACCATTCGCTACAACGCTTACACTTTGTCCTGCACAGAGGGTGGCGGAAGAAGAACTTAAGCTTAACTGCGGCAAAGGATTTACAGTAATGGTTACAATTGATTGTGAACTGCAAGAATTGGTGGTACCGGTAATTGTATATGACCTAGTGGTTGAAGGACTTAAACTAAGCACGGAACTTGTTGAACCCGTGCTCCAGCTATACGAACTTGCGCCGCTTACCGTTTGTGTTGTTGCAGCACCATTACAAATTGAAACCGGCCCGGCAATTGTTAAGGTTGGAGTCGGACTAACCGTTAGGCTTTTTACAACAGAACGGGTGGAACAGTTGCTGCCGGAACTAATAGCTACCGAATAGTTGCCTGCAGAAAGCGCCGCCAGGCTGGAACTTGTAGCACCCGAAATCGGATTGCCATTCAGGCTCCACTGGTAATTCACTTGGGCTGTATTACCTATAACACTTAAAAAAGGCGGATTCGCTGAACAGGCAGTGATGGAATTCCCCGTCACACTGATAGAACTTGATAAAGGCACTGAGCATCCCGGGATGCCCCAAATACTAAGGCTGCTGCTAATTTCATTGGCAGCGATAACAATGTGCTGTCCATTTGGGCTCTCGGATTGTGGGATAAAAATCAAACCTTCGGCACCGCGATCTGGTCCGTTTGTTACTGCACTTCTGTTATTTACATAAGTAACATAAACAGGGGCAGCCGGATTTGTTACATCATAAACCATTACCCCGCCGATGCGTTCTAAAGCAATAAACGCATATTGGTTTGAGCCAATGGTGCCAACGCAAACCCCTTCCGGTTCCGGGCCTTTATCATCACTTCTGTCCTTTTTTGTTACACCCGTATTACTGGCATTATACATCACCGAAAAGGAATTGTTTGCAGTAATCATTTCAAGATCATCTTTACTGTCGTAGACGAGATTTCCTGTTGTTCCATTCCAGATGGAGAAGGAACGTGAACCATAGGAATAAAGCGTATCCAAATCCCCATCGTTATCAATATCTCCCGATTTATTGGTAATGTTTAATCGGCCCATTACGTAGTTATTTTTCAACTCGGTTGCCAAAGGGAAGTTACCTGCATCTAAGTTGGCGCTTGCAATCCTGGTCTCCTCTGAAAATCCGGCATAGGCCCGAGCGTCACCTTCGTTGGCAGAAATAATGTAATTGACTCCTCCCACGGTGTAGGTTGCAATTGCGTCGGGCAGATAAAACCCCTTTATCGGAAAATTAGAGATGTTTACTCCTCTGGTCACATTTGAAATATCCATACCGTTGTTGAGTAGAGAATGATCTTTGGTTCCCAGTGCTTTTATAGATGTAATGCTGTTGTTTAGCAGGTTTATTTCCACAAAAGCGTTGTTTTCCTGCAACGACACCCATGCTTTGGTATCGTCCTTGGAAACGGCTATGTACTCCGGCTCAAAATCCTTAGAGGCATTGGCGCCTAAACCGTATATCCGAATGCCCTGCGCTCTTAAGGCCGTTTCTTGTCCGTTGTAGGCCGTAAAGGTAATGTGTGCTACATTAGAAATGGTGAGAGAAGAGGCTGTTCCCGTAAGAGTAATAATACTCACCGACCCTTCCGGATCAACGGTATAGGCATTGTTAGGCTCACCTTCATTTGCTGTGAACACTTTATTGCCAGCTTGATTAAATGTAATCATGTCGGGCATCATGCCAACATTTTTTTGTGTGATAAACACACCGTCTTTATTAAAGAATACCACTTTTCCGGAATCCTGAGGATTTGTTCCGTTTTCTATAGCAGCAGCTACAATTCCATTCCTCACAGCCACAGAATTGATGTTACCATAAGTGGTAATTGGAACTGAAAACAATAATGTTGGATTGGAAGGATTAGCAAAATCTACAATATCCAATTTTCCACCAATGGAATTAGCAATGTACAAGCGTTGAGTGCTAGGGTCATGAGCCACAATTTCAGCTGAATTGCTTCCGCTCACAGAATTACTGAAACTTGCCAGCAAGTTTAAAGTCAGTGCGTTTGTTGCGCTGGGAATTACCTTGTCGTTGTCGCCAATATAAAAGGCAAACTGGCTGATGGAACCAATCGTAGCATTTTGCGGATTGGTGAAACGCAGGATAATGTATTCGGCGCTTTCAACAATGGCATCATTAACCAGATTGATTACAAAAGGGGCTGTTGAGTTTACCGGTGCATTTGCTGCAAAAGTAACGGTGGAAATGCCTAAAGAAAAATCGGCACCACTTGCGTTAGAAAGTGCTGAAACGCTTATGGAAATCGCCGATGAACCTGCACTTGTGGCCGTTAATCGGGCATATAGTGTGGCAGAAGGTACCGACTCGACCACTGTGGTGTCGTTGCTTAAAAAAGAAATTGTGGATTGAGCATTGTAGGTATTAAATAGTCCTGTAAAAGCTACTAGAAATAAACACGCAGCAGCAAGTTGTCCGTTGCCTCTAAAGGCTTTGAATAAATAAAGGTTTTTCATATGATTAATTTTAAGCCACGAAGTGAATTAAATCAAGTTAATGGCTTGTGTCCAAACCTTTACTTCATTGATAAGGATAAATGGGATTGTGTAAATTCTATCTTAAGCCATACCTATAAACAAGGATGCCAAACCATTTTTTCTTTCAATCCGTTTGAAATTGAGGGGCTCGCACTCCTGTCATAAGATTTCAGGCGCTTTTTTCTTGCTTTAACTAAGCCATTAACGCAGCCTACACTACTACTTCAGGCATTTCGTCAAGAAAACCAGTGATTTTTCTACTGAACCGTTTGACTCACAGCGTACGTACTATTTTACGCCGTAAAGATTCTATACACTTTTCAGATTTACCTTTGGTATGAATAAAAGCAAAGCACATGAAAGCACTTGCAAAATTCATTTACCGGATTCCCGGGTTGATTTCTATCCTCTTTCTTTTGAATTTTCCTTTAGCTCTTTTTGCCCAATTTACACCCGGCCGGCTTGTGGTGCTGCAAGCAGGCGATGGCAGCCTTCCACTAAGCAGCAATGGCAATTCCATTTTGTTTAAAGAATATTCAACAAACGGCACGCCGGGGTATAGCCTATCCGTTCCATCTACCGGAACCAATGCCTTAATTATCCGGGGTAGTGCCAATTCCGAAGGACACCTCTCACTTTCTGAGGATGCCAATTGTATTGTTTTTGGCGCTTACCTACAGTCCTTGCCTTATGCGAGTCCTTTAAACTCACCGGCTGCTTCGACGCTCAACCGGGGTATTGGCCTGGTATTCGCAACTGGAGCTTACAGTCTTGGAGCAATTGGTAACGGTCCATTTGCGAATGGAGATATTCGTGGTGCAAGCGCCACCACTTCTCTTAACCTCTGGGCATCGAGCTCAAGTGCAGGGGCTTCGTATTATGGCACAAACAATCCGCCGGGAAACGTTCAAAATACCAAAACCAATCTTCGTTCCATACAGGTGTTTAACCAACAGCTCTACATCAGTTCTCAATCCACTGCCGGAACACCTTCAGTAATCGGCGTTTATGCAATTGGTTCAGGCACCCCGGTGAGTGCTCCGCAAACGGTTAGTGTGGTGATTGCAACAGGACTAAATTCCCAGCCCTGTCAGTTCTATTTTAATGCCGCCAACACCATTTGTTATGTTGCCGATTCAAGGAACAGTGCTTCAGGCGGTATTCAAAAATGGATAAAAAGTGCCGGCACCTGGTCTTTAGCCTATACCTTGAGTACCGGCGGCAGTCCGGTCGGGGCGCTGGGTGTGGTAGCCGATTTTTCAGGCAATTCCCCAAAAGTGTATGCAACAACCACTGAAAGTGTCGGCAACCGACTTGTTGCCATAAATGACCTTGGCCCTGCATCCACCGCAAGCACTCTTGCAACAGCTAGTGCAGCCAATACGATTTTCAGAGGACTGTGTTTTAGTCCCGGCACAATGCCCTGCAACTCTCCTGCGGTGATAAGCATTACAACGAATTCGGTCTCTTGCTCAAATGACACTCTGGTCTTATTAGCCAATGTCGTTGGGAATGCTCCCATAACCTACTCCTGGAGTGGGTCCGGTAATTTTAGCACACCTTCAGCCTCCATCACCGGCATCAGCCATTCGTCAAGCGGAACTTATAGCTTAGTGGTGTCCAACGCCTGTGGTACCTCAAGCGCGGCGGTGAACCTCAGCATCACGCCAAGCCCCACACTGCAGGTTAATTCCTCCAGTATCTGCAGCGGCGGTATTGCCACGCTGATAGTGAGTGGAGCCACAACATACACCTGGAGTTCAGGAAGCAACGCCTCCACCTTTACTGTTAATCCAGTAACTACCTCTGTTTACACAGTTACGGGGACTTCTTCCGCCTGCGTTTCTGCTCCGTTTGTTGTAACTGTAAATGTCGTTAGTTCCATAAGCCTCAGCAGCACCTCTTCCACCATCTGTTCAGGTTCCAGTGCCACAATTCAGGTCAGTGGTGCCGGTTCCTACACCTGGAACACAAGCCAAACCGGCAGTTTGCTGATTGTTTCCCCACTAACCAGCACAACTTATACCGTGATTGGTTCTGCACCTGGTTGTCCCAGCACGGCCAGCACCACAGCCAATATTGTTGTAAACCCTTTGCCTGAAATTAGCTTTACTCTCCCTTTTTATGAAGTGTGTGAAACCGAAACGCTTTTTGAATTCAACGCTAATCCTGGCGGAGGCTCATTCAGTGGCCTTGGCATGAATGGAAATCAATTCTCTCCAAGTTTGGCTGGATTGGGCACACACACCATCGTTTACACGTTTACAGACTCCAGTTCCTGCACCAACTCAATGAGCCATACCATCAGTGTTGTGGCCTGCACGGGTTTTCAAAATGAATCGCAAGCAAGTGAATGCGCGATTTATCCTAACCCGATGAGGGAATCCTTAACTATTGAGACCCCATCAGATAAGACGGTGTATTCTGCACGCATCTTTAACTGTTATGGTCAACTCATCAAATGCTTCGATATAAAAGACAAAACTTTCCTTTTGGTTCAGGACCTGCCTCCGGGACTGTATTGGCTTGAGATCAACTCCGAAACCAAACACTTTTGTCTTAAACTCCTTAAGGAATAAGTCCAGCCTTTACGCCTGCGTTAAGCAAATATTGGCTAATTTTGGTCCAGCATTTACATTATGAAAGACGTATTACAGCGCCTCGGCATCCAGGAGATGAACGAAGGTTGTTCAACAGGTAAAAATTGGTTTTCCCGTGGAGAAATTATTGAATCGTACAGTCCAGTTGACGGTAAACTTATCGCGAAGGTAAAATCCGGCACGACCGAAGATTATATAAAAGTGATTGAATGCGCTAAGTCAGCGTATGTATTCTGGCGACAAATTCCTGCTCCAAAGCGGGGGGAGATCGTCAGACAATTTGGAAACAAACTCAGAGAAAAAAAATCCGATCTCGGGCAACTCGTCTCCTATGAAATGGGCAAATCCTTACAAGAAGGTTTGGGAGAGGTACAGGAGATGATTGACATCTGTGATTTTGCACTGGGCTTATCGCGACAATTATATGGTTTGCAAATTCAAAGTGAGCGTGTTAAACACCGCATGATGGAACAATGGCATCCACTGGGAATCGTTGGCATCATCAGTGCCTTTAATTTTCCGGTAGCTGTTTGGAGCTGGAATACAGCCCTGGCTTGGATTTGCGGCGACGTGTGTGTTTGGAAACCTTCTGAAAAAGTGCCGCTCTGCTCCATCGCCTGCCAAAACATCTGGAACGAAGTAGCCAAAGAAAACAATTTGCCGGAAGGAATTTCCTGCATTGTAAATGGCAATTACGTAATTGGGGAACAATTAACATCTGACAACCATGTGCCTTTGATCTCCGCCACAGGATCTACCCGAATGGGAAAAATTGTTGGCGTAAAAGTGGCTGAACGATTTGGAAAAAGTATTTTGGAGCTTGGTGGAAACAACGCCATCATCATCAGCGATAAGGCCGACCTCAACATGAGTATAGTTGGTGCGGTATTTGGCGCCGTTGGAACGGCCGGACAACGCTGCACCAGCACCCGTCGCCTCATCATTCACGAATCTGTGTACGAACAAGTGAAAAGCAGTTTGGTAAAAGCCTATGCTCAACTTAATATTGGAAATCCCCTGGATGAAAAAAATCACGTAGGCCCTTTAATTGATAAAGCTGCTGTGAACAATTACCTGAACGCACTCGAAGCCATAAAAAAAGAAGGCGGAAAAATGATTGTGGAAGGTGGAGTACTTAGTGGTGCCGGTTACGAAAGTGGCTGTTATGTAAAGCCAGCCATTGCTGAAGCCAAAAACGAAATGGCCATCGTACAGCACGAAACCTTTGCCCCTATTCTTTATCTACTCAAATACAAAACCCTTGATGAAGCCATTGCCATGCAAAACAATGTGCCTCAGGGTCTATCCAGCGCCATCATGACTCAAAATATGCGTGAGGCCGAATTGTTTGTAAGTTTTGCAGGAAGCGATTGTGGTATTGCAAACGTAAACATTGGCACAAGCGGAGCTGAAATTGGCGGCGCTTTTGGCGGGGAAAAAGAAACCGGTGGAGGTCGTGAAAGCGGCTCAGATGCCTGGAAAGCCTATATGCGCCGTCAAACCAACACGGTAAACTATGGCGACACTTTGCCATTGGCGCAAGGGATTAAATTTGATTTGGGTTAGAGCCTACTGCCACTAATTACACTAATTTCACCAAGAGAAACACGATTTTCACGAATGGGTTTTGAAAGGTCTGTGTACCTAAAAAAACCACTTAGACACTCAAGCTCACTAAGAAACACTAAGTCCAGTTTTCTTAGTGTAACTCGGTGCACTTAGTGTCTTAGTGGTTAATACAAGCTATTCCCTTCTGACTTTAGACCTTTCTTAGTGCTGTATTTCCTCTACTTCCTTGAAGGGATTGCGTGGAATCCATGGTTCCGGTTGCAAAAAGGAAATAAAAGGTTTCTGAATCAAACGCGAAACCGTATTCTGAGGTTTGATGTAACAAATGAGGTCGTGGGATTTTGCTCCCACCGTTGTTTTAATTTCTGAAGCGGTTCGTCCCAAATTCACCCAACGGCTCTTTTTATTGATTGCTTCTCCAATCAAACCGTACAACAAATTCTGATACAGATTGTACTTCAAATTCAAACTGTAATCAAAGCCTATGTAATGCGCTTCCATGTTACCATCCGGCATCGTAAAGCAGGAGCCGAAGGCCAGCAACTCATCTCCAAGAAAAAAACCTTTTACATGAAAGACATCGTGAAAATGCGTTTTTACCTGGATAAAATAATCCTCGGGCAACTTCAGCAACTTGAACTTGGCGTTCTCAAAAATGCCTTCGTACAATTTAAACATCTGGGTTTTGTACTTCAGTAAATCCTCATGTTTCATTTCCCGTTCGGTAATGCCTGTTTTGGCTTCAAAAATGCTTCTGTAACGTTTGCGGTACTTTTTTGAGAATAGGGCCACATACTCCTCAAGTGAATTCACACCTTCAGGTATGTCAACTATCATGTTTGGCTCGATGTTGAATTCCGAAAAGCCTTCTTTCTTAAAAACAGTCCCGGGCTTTAGGGGTTCGTAAAAATCTTTAATTAAACTAGCCGAGATGGTCCCCCTGAGTTTTTCTTCCCGGGCAATCAAATCCATAATGCCTAATAACAATTTACTTTTGGTGCCTGTGCCAAGTTCTTCTGAAAACAAAAACCCATACTCTCCACTCACTAAATTATTGCCACAGGTAAACAGGCGAAGCAGAATTTCGTCTTTGTTTTTGTCAATGTACCGTTCAAAAAGCTTCCAACGGGTGCTACGCATTTTATCAAGCTGTCCGGCAATCATGTCTCCGAAAACGCCGGCCTTAAAGTCAATGACCTGAAAATACAACAAACCGCAAACCTTCTTTTTGTGATAAACAATAACGTAACGGCTCTGCAATTTGCTGTGTCCGCATGATTCTACGATTTTCAGGTACTCCTTTTCAAGGAAAATACTTCCCGCCTTACAAAGTTGTTGCCATTCCTGAACCGGAATATGTTCAGCCTTTTCGTAAAGACTGAAATAATACTCCTTGTCAAGTTGACGAAAGGGGGCAAAACGCTTTTTGGAAGACACCGGTTTACACAACCACAGCATATGGTTTAAATGTACTTAATCCTTTACTTCTTTTATAACAGAATTTCCTTTAAAATTGCTAATAATTCCAAACGCCTCATGTACTGGCACCCCGATGATAGCCCTTTAACCGAACAGGTTACTCTTGAAGAAAGGGTGCTGAAACTGGCAACACGAAGTTTAAAAAAGGAAAGTAAACTCAAAGCCTTGCATTTGGCCCTGAGCCTGATTGATCTTACCACACTGGAGGGCAAAGACACGGCAGATAAAATTTTTCATCTCTGTGAAAAAGCCAAACGCCCTAACATCACCCTTGGCCCTTTGCCAACAGTGGCGGCCGTGTGTGTGTACCCAAACCATGTGCGAACGGCTAAATCAGTTTTAGAAGGCAGTGGCATTTTAGTAGCTTCAGTCGCAACCGCTTTTCCTTCCGGCAACTTACCACTTAAACTGAAACTTGAAGAGGTGAAGTATGCGCTAGAAGAAGGAGCCGATGAAATTGACATGGTAATCAGCCGGGGAGAGTTCTTAAAAGGAAATTATACCTATGTGTATGATGAAATTGCGCAGGTAAAAGCCTTATGTAAAAAAACCACTCTTAAAGTGATTCTTGAAACCGGAGAACTCTCAACTCTTGATAACGTAAGAAAAGCCTCCGACCTGGCCATGGCAGCAGGAGCTGATTTTATTAAAACCTCCACAGGAAAAATTTCTTCGGCTGCTAATCCGGTGGTGAGTTTGGTGATGCTGGACGCCATACAGGATTTTTATCTCAAAACAGGAAAAAAGATTGGCTTTAAACCTGCCGGAGGAATTTCAACATCTAAAACTGCTTTGCTGTATTTAGTTTTAGTGCACGAAGTGCTTGGTGAGGCCTGGTTGAATAAAACGCTTCTTCGATTCGGAGCCAGTTCCCTCCTAAACGACATTTTATTACAATTGGGTAAAGAACGCGTTGGCGTATACTACAGTAAAGATTACATCTCCATAGATTAAAAAATGCCTAAAGAAACTACCATAAACTGGACCTATTCTCCCTCTCCTGAATCCAAGGATCAAACTCACATCAAAACTAAGTATGAGTTGTTTATCAATGGAAAATTTACCAAACCCGAAAGCAAAAAATACTTCCACAGTTTTAATCCAGCAGATGAAACACCTTTGGCTCAGGTGGCCAGGGCTTCGCAAAAGGATGTGGACCTTGCCGTAAAATCAGCTTCAACTGCCTACAACAAAGTATGGAGCAAATTGGAGGGAAAGGAAAGAGGTAAATACCTGTTCCGCATTGCCAGAATGTTGCAGGAGCGGGCTAAAGAACTGGCTTTGGCTGAAAGTATGGATACCGGCAAGCCCATTCGTGAGAGCCGAGACTTTGATGTTCCTGCGGCCGCCAACCACTTTTTTTATTATGCAGGTTGGGCCGATAAATTGGAATACGCTTTTCCAAATCGCAAAGTAGAATCCATTGGTGTGGTTGGGCAAATCATTCCCTGGAATTTTCCATTGTTAATGGCGGCCTGGAAAATTGCGCCTGCTTTGGCAACAGGAAATACAGTGGTCCTAAAACCTGCTGAAACAACATCCCTGAGTGCACTAAAACTTGCTGAGGTTATCAAAGATTGTGATTTGCCTGCGGGGGTTGTCAACATCGTTACCGGTTTTGGGGATACAGGAGAGTTTTTAGTAAAACACCCTCTGGTAAAAAAAATAGCATTCACCGGAAGCACCGAAATCGGGAAACACATACAAAAACTCTGTGCCGGCACAGATAAAAAACTAAGCCTGGAATTGGGAGGAAAGGGCGCTCACATCATTTTAGAAGATGCTCCCATCAACGAAGCCATTGAAGGCATCATCAACGGCATCTTTTTTAATCAGGGGGAGGTGTGCTGCGCAGGTTCGCGTTTGCTGGTACAGGAAAATAAAGCCCAGGAGGTGATTACCAAACTAAAAGCCCGAATTGAAAAACTGATTGTTGGGGACCCACTCGATAAAAACACCGACATAGGCGCCATTAACAGCAAAAACCAATTGGAGAAGATCCAAAGCTATATTCAAATTGCCAAGCAAGAAGGGCTTGAAATTCATCAAAGTTCCTGCGCTCTGCCGACAAAGGGATTTTATGTTCGCCCCACTTTACTTTTAAACGCCTCTCAAACCAACCGCGTGGTGCAGGAAGAAATTTTTGGTCCGGTATTAACAATACAAACCTTTAGGACCATTGAAGAGGCGATTGAACTGGCCAACAACATTCCTTACGGCTTAAGTGCAGGCGTATGGAGCAGCAAAGGGGCAAGAATTTTTAACCTCAGTTCCAAATTAAATGCCGGTGTTATATGGGCCAACTCTTATAACAAATTTGATCCTGCTTCTCCATTCGGGGGTTACAAAGAAAGTGGCTTTGGAAGAGAAGGAGGCTTACATGGATTGTATGGCTATGTAGATTTGAAGTAAATCAAGGAAACACCTTTCAGCATTGTATCATTATCCATTTTAAAATTGAGTCAAAAAAAGCTACTCTGTCTTCAGCACCTTGACATAATATGCTTTTTCCCCACCCGTAATTTCAAATAAATAATAGCCTAGCGGATACGAATGCAAACCAACTTCAGACAAACCCAATTCAAGTTTTTTTGCGAAAACACATTGTCCGGTTAGATTTAGAATACGAACTTGTCCTTCACTTCTACTTTTTATCCAGATTGACCCGGAAGCGGGATTTGGAAAAACAGTATAATTTTCTTGCTTAACATTCCGAACTGACATTCCGGTTAAATAATCACACGGCGTGAGAGGATTTTGTGTGTTTGCAAAATGATATATTGATTGAGCCGGCTGAAAAGAGCCATGGCAAACCAAGCTTGTCCATTCACTCTCGCTGATATAATTGGGTGTTAAAAGCCCACCACTTGAACCAATGCCCTCAATCATGTCATTCGCCTGCAGTGTAGTTCCTGCAAATTCAAGCGAATACTTTTTTCGAACACTTCCGTCTCCAGCCAGAATGGTTGTTGTATTTGTAATTTTAAGGTCAACCGTTAAAATTGGTGTGCCGGGAGCCATCTGAGTTGCCCAAACAGCCACATCTTGAATGGTATCACCGCTAAATTTGGAAAAATCATAAAGCAAAATATCTGAGCTATCCGAAAAATTGTAGAAAAACACTTTAGCGGTTGCAGTATCTTCCCGAAGAAAAGCAGAATTCAGAAGCACAAACCCACCGTTAATTCCATCTTTACTCGGTCCCTTTCTGCCCATCTTATGGTAAACTTTGTTATTGATTACACTGTCTTTTAAAAGAGAAATTCGGTACAAGGTGTTTGTTGCTAAGTTTGGATTGGGATTTGGCGGTGTCCATTTAGAATCGTATTGAATCCAATAATGGTTACTATCCAAAGGCAAGGGAGTATATTGACCACTAACAGGGCGGGAGTTAATTAGAAAGGCAATCCATATGAAACTTAAAACCTTATTGCCCATTTGTTTCCAGAATAAAGTTCGAAAATCTGTCTACACCAATAAATATAGTACATTTTATCGAATACACAATCCGCTTAAGCGCTTTTCCATTGCATAGTAAACTAAAAAAAACCGGTCCCCTCCGGAACCGGCCCTCAATACCGAAGTAAAATTAATTTTGGCGAATTACTTTCCTTCGGTATAAACAAATCTCATCAACAAAATCCCTTAGGCGTTTGCAGCTTCTTCGGCCAGCACCTCTTTGATTTTGGTTTCAATCTCTTCGGAGAGATCAGGATTTTCCATCAACAAAGCTTTTACCTGGTCGCGACCCTGCCCGAGCTTGGTGTCCTCATAACTGAACCAAGAACCAGCCTTTTTAATTATGCCTTTTTCCACGCCCATATCAATGATCTCCCCCATCTTGCTGATGCCCTCACCAAACACAATGTCGAATTCAGCCTGACGGAAGGGCGGCGCTACTTTATTTTTGATCACTTTCACGCGCACCCGGTTGCCGGTAACAGTATCGCCATCCTTAATTTGAGAAATACGGCGAATATCTAGACGTACTGTAGCGTAAAACTTCAAAGCATTTCCACCGGTAGTGGTCTCGGGGTTACCGAACATGATGCCGATCTTCTCGCGCAACTGATTAATAAAGATACAGCAGCATCCGGTTTTGTTAATGGTGCCTGTAAGTTTACGCAAAGCCTGGCTCATCAAACGAGCCTGAAGGCCCATGCGGCTATCACCCATCTCTCCTTCAATTTCAGCTTTTGGAGTTAAGGCAGCCACAGAGTCAATCACCACAATGTCTACCGCCCCGCTACGGATCAGGTTATCGGCAATTTCCAAAGCTTGCTCTCCGTTATCGGGTTGTGATATCAAAAGGTTTTCGGTATTCACTCCCAGTTTCTCAGCATAAAAACGGTCGAAAGCGTGCTCAGCATCAATAATGGCGGCTATGCCTCCATTGCGCTGCACATTAGCAATAGCATGAATAGCCAATGTTGTTTTACCGGAGGATTCAGGTCCGTAAATTTCCACCACGCGGCCTTTTGGTAAGCCACCAATGCCTAGAGCAATGTCCAATCCCAATGAACCTGTAGAAATGGCTTCCACCGGATCTACCTGGCTGTCGCCCAGTTTCATAATACTGCCCTTGCCATAGGTTTTCTCGAGTTTATCGAGGGTCAGTTGCAGGGCTTTTAATTTTTCGGCGTTTACCGATTTTTTTGGATTCGCGTTCATAGATGCTTCAATTTCGTTGATTACATCGTCTGCGTTTTTCTTTGCCATGATATATACTTTTTATTTGTTACGCATTAATTTAAAGTTAAGTCCTTTTGCACTCCCTTGCTCCCCATCTTTTCCACTTATGCGCTTAACTTCTTCACAAATGTAGAGGGGGGGAATAGCAAAGTCTTGCTACGAATTATAGTATTCGGTAAAAATTGCCTGAAACAGGCGGGTGCCAGGTCTTAGGAAAGATGAATTGGGTACAGGTAAGTCTATCCGCTTTCGTTCTCCTGAGCAAAATCATCCTTTCTTGTAAATTGAACACTGCAGGCCGAAACGCTTTAATGTTTATTTTCGTCATAATATGCCCGTTCAAAAAACCATACAGCGCTCCCTCTCTCTTCTCTTTATTATTTTGTTCACGGTCTTATCTATTAAAGCCCAAAAACCGGCGAACGCTCTGAAAGATACGCTTGACAACAAACTCGACGTGAGTTATTTCCTCACTAATCTGCATGGTTTTATCCCGGTTCTGGCTGTCATTAGTGAACCGGCGCTTGGAAATTTTGGCCTGGTGTTAGCCCCTGTATTTATTGCTCCTCAAAAAAACAAAAGCAATACCGATCGTTTTCACTTTCCCAGCATTACCGCACTCATGGGTATGTACACCCTGAATAAAAGTTGGATGGCCGGCGCCTTTCACATGGGCTCAGCACCCAAATGGGGGCTGCGTTACCGTTTGGGCGGGGCCTTCGGTAGCATTAACATGGATTTTTACAGGGACTTGCCTATATGGGGAGAACAAAAATTTGCATTCAATTTTGACCTTTGGGCATTTATGCTCGAAGGCAGTAAGGATATTTTTCGCAACCGCATTTTCCTGGGCACATCATATATATATGCCAATAGCAGCATAGCATACAATAATCTGGTTTTGCCCCAGGGTGTTTTTGGTGAAGAAGATTTTGAAAGCGCTGTCGGTAACCTTGGCTTTTTTGTGGATGCCGATTTTCGTAACTCCATTTTTACTGCAGACAAGGGTTTTAGAATTAAACCTACCTATATGATTAACCGTAGCTGGACCGGCAGCGATTACAGTTTTGACCGGGTTGAATTACTGGCCCACCTGTTTTTACAACCGCTCAAACGCTGGGTTAGCGCCTTTCGTGCAGAGGGTATGGCCATTAGCGACGGGGGCCCTTTTTATGCACAGCCATTCGTGTTTATGCGGGGCATTCCCATGCTAAGGTATCAGGGCAAACAAACATTGGTTTTTGAAACCGAACAACGTTTTGATATAACTAAACGCTGGAGTGTGTTAGGATTTGTTGGAAGTGGTAAAGCCTTTAATCAAAACCAATACAGCGATGAACCCGAAGCCTGGCATTGGTCAGGAGGCGCTGGCTTTCGTTACCTTATCTCGCGTTTATTTAATCTTCGCATGGGTGTGGATGTGGCAAAAGGTCCGGAAAACTACGCATACTACATCGTATTTGGTCATAGTTGGAATAGATAAATCACAGCATGGGTTTAGTTTCCAAAATACAACAATTAAGTGGCCTCTCCTCCGAGGCCGCTATATGGCTTGGCCGAGCCCTGGAAGAGTTTACTTTCAAAAAAAATGAAACGGTTCTAAAAGAAGGGAAAGTATGCAGTTACCTGTATTATATAAATAGAGGTATGATGGCAGGGTATTATCACCTCCAGGATCAGGAAGTGTGCAACTGGTTTGCATTGGAAAATGATTTTGCCACCTCCTATTACAGCTTCATTACCCGTCAGCCTTCCTACGAGATCATTACCTGTACTGAAAACACAAGCGTTCAGGCCATCTCCTATTCCAAACTGAACGAACTGTACCACCTGTTTCCTGAAACCGAAAGGGCCGGGCGGCTCATTCTGGAAGACTATTATTCCCGCCTAGAAGAACGTTTAATATCAATACAGTTTAAATCAGCCAGAGAGCGATACCTCAACCTGCTTAAAAAGCGTCCCGAAATTATACAGCGCGCTCCGCTGGGCCGCATTGCCTCCTACCTGGGCATGAAGCAGGAAACCCTCAGTCGCATTCGCGCAGATAAAGAATAGGATATTGCATTATTTGATTTAGGTCAAAATTTTCCTCAGGCTCACAAAATAACTTTGTGCTGTAATCATAATCCATTCTATACAATGAAAAAGAATTTTGTACTTTTTGCCGCTTTTACCCTTGTGCTAAGTTCCTGCATGAAAGAAATGAGTGAATCCATTCATGAGGAAAGCGCCGGACTCAACGGAGGCTTTGAGAGGATAAAAAACGATTTGCCGCTGAACTGGTTGTTGTACACACAAAAAACAACAGGCTCAGGAAACTTCAACATTTTAATAGATAGTAGTGCTGCCATAGAAGGTACACGTTGTTTGCATTTTGCGGTAAAGAACTGCTCCAACAAAGGCGGGCGTTTTTCTCCAGGCATAAGTACAGAGATAAAAGCAAAAACCGGAAGTAAGTACATGGTCTCTTGCAAGATCAAAAATCAGGGGTCTGCCTTTTGTATCCGGGTTGCGGGGGTGAGTGCGTTTGAATCTTCTGCCGGACCTGAACTGCGCTCCACTGAATCCATTCCTGAATGGCGTGAAATTATACTGGAATATACTCTGGCCAAAGAAATGGAAAAATTACGCCTGGAAGTAAATGTGCTGGGGCCCGGTGACTTTTGGATTGACGATATAAAAATTGACCGGATAAATTAGGGTTACTACTGTAAACAATCTATTCTTGCGTATTCAAAACGATGTAGTTCTTTCCATGGTGCCTGTCCCTGCCAGTTGGAGGAAGGATGAATGATCTTTTGCTCGTGCACACACTCTACTAAATCAGGTAGCAAAACATAGGTGGTTTTGAAGCGGGAAGAAAAAAAGGTATCTGTACCCAAACGGGTTAAGGTGTCGGCTAAAACCATCCCCTTATGAAAATACTGGTAAAGGATGGTGTCGCTAGTGTTCGCAAAGAATAGGTTCAGATCCTGCCCATTGCGAAAAGCTGCAAAAACAGATTTTGAAGCCAATGAATCTGGAAGGCGTTCCTCCTCTGAATCCACTTGAAGGAAAGGTTCAAAACAGGACGTCGCTCCCACACATAAGATGGCAATACAGGTGTCCTGCAAAACAAGCAAAAGGACATTCCGGCTATTTTTTATCGCACAAAAAATATCTTAAGTAAGGGGTTCTTACATGTATTGGTCCTTCATCAGGTACTGTTGCACGTAATCTTTCACCCCTGCTTCCAGATTGGTAAATGGGGTTTTGTATCCCTGCGCTATCAGTTTTTCCATTTTGGCTTCAGTAAAATACTGGTATTTGTCGCGTATGTCAATTGGCGTATCAATAAACTCAATTACCGCTTCCTTTCCCAAAGCGGCAAAAGTGGCGTTTGCCAGGTCGAGGAAAGTGCGGGCTTTGCCACTTCCCAAATTGTAAATGCCGTTTTTAGGTTTGTATTTGTATAAGAACCAAATGACATTCACCACATCTTTCACATACACAAAATCGCGCAGTTGTCCCCCATCGCTATAATTGGGGTTATGTGAACGGAACAATTTTACCTTCCCGTTTTGTTTGATTTGGTTAAAGGAGTGGAAAATCACCGAAGCCATGCGCCCCTTGTGGTACTCATTGGGGCCATAGACATTAAAAAACTTTAGGCCCTGCCAATGCGGAGGCGTTTTTTTCTGTAACAAAGCCCATTTATCGAAATCGTTTTTACTGTCGCCATAAGGGTTCAGCGGTTTTAACAAGGGTATTTTGGTTTCATCATCCTCGTAGCCCTGCTCGCCCAAACCATAAGTGGCGGCGGAAGAGGCGTAAATAAGAGGGATGTTGTGTGCTGCACAAATTTGCCAGATGGCTTTGGTGTAATTCAAATTAAGTTCATTGAACAGGTCCACATTAAACTCTGTGGTATCGGTGCGCGCTCCTATATGGATAATGTGTTCAATGATTTCAGCATTTTTCTGCAGCCACTCAATAAAATCCTTGCGTTCAATTTTTTGGTAAAAGGTTTTTAGGTTGTAATTTTTGTCTTTTTCGTGTTTCGAAAAATCGTCTACCAGCACCAGGTTGTTAATGCCCTCGGCGTTGAATTTTGCGATAACACAACTTCCAATAAATCCCGCTGCGCCTGTAATTACAATCATACCTTAATTTTGTGATAAAGATAAGGGAAATGGGATGAATTAAAGGCCTACTTGTTTTACAAATTGCAAGGGCGATTTGCGTGAGGTCCATCAAAAACACTTCTACCCCTTTATACCTGGCAATAATTTTGTTTTGTAATATATTAACCCCAACTTCGGTACTATGGAAATCACAAGGGTATTTGATATTTTAGATTATCTGAAGCAGCACCCCAAGTCGGACATACTCGCCGCTAAAGTGAACAAACGATGGCAAACCTACACCACCGACGATTTTGCCAACAATGCCAATAAGGTTGGCGCGGCGCTGCTGCACCTTGGCTTACAACCCGGCGATAAAGCAGCCTTGCTGGCCGGCAACTCTCCCCAATGGAATTTTGTGGATTTTGGCGCCCAACAGGTGAACATGCCAACTGCTCCCATTTTCCCTACCATTAATAACGACGACCTCCTTTATATATTAAACCACAGCGAAGCCAAAATTGTGTTTGTTTCAGATAGAGGTGGTTTGCAAAAGATCAATGTACTGAAAGATAAACTGCCGCATTTAAAACACGTGGTTAGTTTTTCCAAACAGGATGGCTGCATGCACTTTGACGAATTTCTGGCACTGGGTGAAAAACACCTGGACCTGGCTAAAATTGAAAGCATCAAAAAAAGCGTAAAACCCAATGACCTGTTTACCTTGTTATACACCTCGGGCACAACTGGTCAGCCCAAAGGCGTGATGCTTTCGCACAACAACATGCTGAGTAATGTAAAAATATGCAAGGACATTGCCCCTTTTACACCTAAATGGAGGGCCCTGAGTTTTTTGCCCTTGAACCATGTTTACGAGCGATTTCTGAACTCTCTATACTTATATAATGAAGTAAGTATCTATTACGCCGAAAATTTTGAAACCATAGGCGAAAATTGCAGGGAGATACACCCCCAATTGTTTGTAGCCGTACCCAGGATATTGGAAAAAGTGCTTGAAAAAATTTGTGCCGCTGGAGAAAAACTCAGCGGTCCCAAACGAAAAATATTCGACTGGAGCCTGGATTTGGCTGAACGATTCGAATACAAAGGTGCCAATGGCTGGTGGTATGAACTGCAACGAAAAATCGCCGATAAACTGGTGTACAAAAAATGGCGCGAGGCCGTGGGCGGTGAAATTGTGATTATTGTGAGCGGGGGGGCAGCGCTAAACCCCAGACTAGAGCGTATTTTTTATTGTGCAGGATTAAATTTGCTGCAAGGTTATGGACTTACTGAAACCTGTGTGGTGGTGGCGGTGAACCGTATTGATGAAGAGCGGCGCATGTTTGGCACCGTTGGAATGGTGGTAGAAAACTCAGAGGTAAAAATTGCCGAAGAGGATGGGGAAATTTTGGTAAAAGGACCGAGTGTGATGCTGGGTTATTACAAAAACCCGGAAGCAACGGCTGAGGTAATAGATAAGGACGGTTGGTTTCACACAGGTGATGTGGGTAAGATGGTGGATGGGAAATTCTTAAAAATTACCGACCGCAAAAAAGAGATCTTTAAAAACTCTGCAGGTAAGTACATTTCACCGGTTTTGATCGAAAACAAACTAAAAGAGTGCAAGTACATTGAACAATGTATGGTGATAGGTGAAAACCAAAAATTTGTTTCAGCTTTCATTGTACCATCCATACCTGCCTTTAAAGAACATCTGGCGTCCAGAAAAATAGCTCCCGCCAGCCATGAAGAACTGGCGAACCACGAGATGTTAAAACAGCTTATTCAGGACCATGTGAAAAAGATCAATGCCACACTTGCTCCATACGAGCAGGTAAAACGTCAGCAACTTGTATTCGAGCACTGGACCATAGAGAATGGGGAAATTACACCGAAACTTAGTCTGCGTCGCAAAGTCATCCTGCAAAAACATCAGGAGGTGTACCACAAAATTTTCCTAAACGAAGATTAATTTCAAATTTGCCAATTATTATCTATTCCCGGTTCTATGTTCCTGGATTGGCAATTAAGGTTGGGCCAATCGTGAAATTTTACCTCCATTTGTGTAATTCGTGGCAAAAAAACGGGTCTGAATTCTAAACCCCCCTTTCTGAATTTGATCAACAAACACCTAGGCCCATACTTTTGTGCCCTCGGTGCAATTGGTGCAAATGTCTATCTGATCTCTGCCTTTTAATATGGATTGACGGAAATGATTGTACTCCTCTGAATGCCAAACCGAAGTAAAACTTTGCTGTTTTAATTCCCCCAATTGGTATTTGGCGTCTTTGTCAAAACAACAAGGCACCACCTTCCCGTCCCAGGTAATCACACACCCCTGCCACATTCTCCAGCACTGATTCAGTAATTTGTTTTTAATCTTGATTGCGCCATTTTTGGTTTTTTCGTAGCGAGAGTACTTGGGGTTTTCCGGAATCCATTCTTCCCCATGTTCATAATCATAGATTTGTGCTGTTTTAATCCTAAGCTCATTTACTCCCAATTCTTTTCCCAGACGCTTAATGGCATCAATTTCACCTTCGTTGTGTTTAAAAACTATGAACTGCCAAACCACATGAGGAAAGTTACTTTTTAGCGCCCTTTTCTGCTGAAGTATGTGAGTAGTGCCTTCTATCACCTTATCGAATTGCCCACCAACGCGGTATTTTGCATACGAAGCCTGATTGCTGCCGTCAACTGAAATGATGAGTTCGTTGAGCATACTGTTTACTGTTGCTTTGGCGTTTTCCGCATTCAGGTAATGGGCATTAGTGCTTGTAATAGTATATATGCCATGTTGATTGGCGAAGGTCACCATTTTTAAGAAGTCAGGATTTAAAAATGGTTCCCCCTGAAAATAAAAAGTGAGGCTAAACAAATGTTTTTTTAACTGCAGAATCAGAGATTGAAAAAAATCCTCCTTTAACATTCCGGTAGGTCGGGTAAATTCGCGCAAACCACTGGGGCATTGGGGGCAACGCAAATTGCAGGAGGTGGTGGGTTCAATGCTCACAAACATGGGCAAGCCCTTTTGCACCACTTTTCCTCTCCAGCGTGAGTAATGAAAACTTACAAAGAGTCGGCTGAAATTGTAGATTTTATAGAAGCTCAGTTTACTTAATATGTTGAGATAATGCCTGATCAAATCAAATGGTAAAAGAAAGTGTATGGATTATTGTAATAATTTTACAAATTTATAGAATGTTAAGGTACCTCTTTTGTATAATTACTGCACTCTTATTTTCCCTCTTGTTTCACAACTGTGCGCAGATGTCGCCCTTAACCGGAGGAGAGAAGGACAGGCAGCCGCCAATCCTTGTGTCGGCTCAGCCTCCTTTATACTCAACCGGATTTGTGAACCAGAGTATACTCCTGAAATTTGATGAATACATACAACTAAAGGACCTTAATGCCAATCTGGTGGTGCTGCCAAAATTAAAAACTCTTCCGGAAGCTGAGGTGAACGGCAAAACCCTGAAAATTATCCTTGACACCGCAGAACTCTTAAAAAACACCACGTACCGTATCTATTTCGGACAAGCCATTGCAGATATGAATGAAGGCAATTCCTTGAACAATTTTGAATACGTATTCTCAACAGGCGATTTTATTGATTCCTTCACGGTAAAGGGCCATGTGGTTAGTGCCTTTAACAACGGGTCACTCGATAACATACTGATTGGTCTTTATGAAGATTCTCTGAGTACCGATAGCACCGTATTTAAAGAAGTGCCTAACTATATAACAAGATCAGATGTGTCTGGAAAGTTCTATATGGGACACCTTCCGGCAAAACGGTTCAAAGCGTATGCGCTTGATGACCTGAACAAAAACCTGAGCTACGATCCCGATTTGGAAAGCATAGGATTTCAAAACAATAGCATTCACCTCCCTGAAGATTCCATTTTAAATTTTAAGCTATTTAAAGAAGCGCCGGCCAAAACCTATGTAAAAAAAACAGTGTCGCCTTATTATGGTCATTCCATGATTATTTTCAATAAAAAACCTAAACTTTTGCTTCAGACCTATTATCCCGATCAGGAGGATCAGTTATACATACAAAACACAAGTGTGGGAGGTGATACCTTATTGTTGTATTATAAAACCATTGAGGACAGCCTTAAGCTTCTGCTCAATTATGTAGAAGAAGGGAAAAAAGACACCTTGCAGCTGAGTTTGGCCAAAAAAAACATGAGAAAGAAAAAATTCGCATATATGCGGCTTAACACTCCAGGCAATAGTTTAGTATTGAACACCGCCTTGAAACTTAGCTTTATCACCTGGATGGACACCTCAACACAAATTGGGGCAGGACTGCGATTAATGTATAAATCGGACAGTACCTGGGAGCAGCTACCTTTATCACCGCGTTGGCTTAATGTGCGTGAACTTCAGTTGGCAAACAACCTCCCTGAAGGAAAAGCTTTTGAGCTAAAACTCGACACAAGCGTGTTCACCGATGCATTTTCCAACTCCAATGACAGTTTAACCTTCCGTTTTAACACTCAAAGCAAAACTGAACTCGGGAAAGCAGTACTTAAACTCCAGTTGTATAAAAAAGAACAGTACCTGGTGCAATTGCTCAACGAGAGTCAAAATGTAGTCAGAGAGAGTTCCTTTTTTCTTGCTTTATCATCCAGTAACAGCAAAAGCATTGAATTTACTGATGTTCCGGCAGGTATGTATACGGTGAGAATCGTTTATGATTTGAATAAAAATGATAAATGGGACAGTGGTTCACTTCTAAAAAGGAAACAAGCCGAACCGGTTTTTATTCATCCAAAAACGATAAAAGTACTTTCGGATTGGGAAATTGAAGAAGAAATTCAGGTAAAAGAGCAAAACGGGTTTTGAAGGATTTTGAGAAAATACCGTGTTTATTTTTTGTTTTTGATGCGATTAATTTTTTTTATACCTCTGAAACACTAGTATAATCAATGCTTTCAGCGCATCGTGAAAAAATGAAACACAAATTTTTGACTTCGAAAACACGTTTATATACGGAAAACACTATTAACAATTTCAACAAATTGATGTTGAAAAAATAACACATTAAGAATTAGATAAGAATAATTTATTTATTTACTTCGTATCAACAAATCTCAAAAACAAGAAACCATGGCAAAAAAAGCAACAAAAAAAGCCGCTCCTAAA
>Ga0154020_10000107_pt1 | contig 89989 bp, 70 predicted proteins | sample Klosneuvirus_201_FD_109709 | JGI IMG/M metagenome (GOLD analysis project Ga0154020, IMG submission 109709) | Active sludge microbial communities from wastewater, Klosterneuburg, Austria - Klosneuvirus_20160825_MG | ecosystem: Engineered > WWTP > Aerobic digester > Activated sludge | place...
CCGTAACCACGCCGAGCGCACCGGCAAGGTCCCACCCAAAACTTTCTATTGACGAGCCCGCTCCGTCGCTGCCTCCCGTCCCGCGTCCTTCCTTGCGGACTTACGGACGGATTGGGGAAGCAAAGGGCAGGGACTCGCTCCACAGAACAGCTGGCGGACGAGCTACGGCTTGGCTGCGTGACTCAGCTCCACTGCGGTCAGCTCGGGAAGCGACGGTACGAACACATGCGGTTGCCGCTCGGCCACCCAGTCATCGAGCTTCTGCCACTCATCGAGCAGCCAGGTCGTGATCGCTTCACGCTCCTTGGGAATCTCGGCGAAGGGAATGCGCCGGAACAGCACCTCGATCCGCTGATGCAGCGCGCGACCATCGACCAGATCGCGAAAGCTCGAAGCCACTTCGTATCCAACGTGCTGACAGATCAGAACGTCAGCCCCCGGATTGCGACACAGTAGCTCCACCGGACCGCCCAGCTGCGGCGGCAGGACGTGCTGAAGCCGCACCGCGCGGGCGTGAAGCGCCGGATTGTCGCGGCGCAGCTTCTCGATCACCTTGAGCCGCTTGTCTTCCGAATAGCGAGTCCCTTCGGGATACAGAATGATGGCGTCGCGCGGAGTCAGCCCGTCGAGCTGCGCACACACCGCCTCGACCTCACGGCCCCCATTTTTGGAGCCACGCCGCACAAAACAGGCGCCCAGGCGCGAACCAATTACGTCGAACACCGGATCGTTGATCAGCTCGCGCTTCACGATATAGCGCAGACGGAAACCATAGTAGTGACCCAGATACGTCGGCCCGAGCGGCGTGTCCCCGAAGCTCGCGTGTCGCAGTAGGACAATCAGTGGCCCCGGCTGCTCGAGAGTCTCCTGCCCCTCGACCGAAATCCGCAGATCGAGACTGACTCTGCCGAGAGAATGCAACAACAGGCCCCAGGCATTGCCGAGCCGCTCGGTGGCCTGCGACAGCCGCGCTTTTCCCGCCTGGGTCCACGCGCCGAGCAGCAGCCACTGGAGCCCAGCGAGCAACAGAAACAGCATCTCGCCGACGAAGTAACCGGTAATGAACAGCAGAAAGCGCAGCCGCACAAAGCGACGCTTCTCAAACGGCGCCCACAGCAGGCCCAGCAGCCCCAGCAGAGGAGACAAGACGATCAGCAAAGATCCGACCAGATAGAACAGAGGAACCGTCACGGCCCTCCGGCGCCACGTCTGAGTCCACGGTTCCTGAAATCGCTCGTCCATCCCCGGGAAGATATCGGAAAAGAACTCTCGACGGACTGCAAAGGAAAGTTAGCGGGGAACAAATGACTCTGCTGTGACAAATCCATGACACCGACTACCAGGCCATGCTCGCCTTGGCCGGAGCCGCTGCCGGAGCCGCCTGGACACTCTGCTCCAGATCCGCAAACCCGATCTTGCGCGCGCGCACCCGGTACTCGCCCTTGTCCACCGTCTTGAAGCGGTAGTTGCCTTGCTCAGTGGTGCGTGTCGCCTGCACCACGTTGCCGGCCTTGTCCACCAGCTCCACAACGGTATTGGCCGATCCAGAACCACCCTTTAGCGCAATCTGGCCTTCGACTTCCGCAAACCGACTGCGCTGGGCGGCTTCATTGCCGTGGAAGAACACCGTGCTGTCGCTCTGCCGCACCTTGCCTGCGGAGTCACGGAACAAGAGCTTGGCGACATAGCGACCCATGGGCAGAGGCTTGCCATCGGTGCCGTTGCCATTCCAGCCAAACGCCAGACCACCGAGCTGACCCTTTTTGCTGCTCACAAAGACGCGATCTTTGGGTTCGCTCTTGCTCGAGTCTTTGCTGTCCTTGCCGCTGTCCTTGACCGAATAGACCTCTAGCTCGACGGAGCCGGCCTGCTCGGACTGCGGTGCAATGTTGCGAAGCGACACCACCGAGGCCTGCGTCTTCTCATCAAACTGCGCACCCAGCTCCGTCATAAAGACATCGCCGGCATACACCGTAAATCGCCGCACGCTGCGCTGTCCTTTGTCGGTCACAGCGACGAGGTCAATGATGTGCTTTCCTGCCGGCAGGCCCGCCGTATCCAGCGTGTACGTTAGCTTCGCGCCACACTCTGTATGCAGGCTCCGATCATCGAGCAACACCTCAAGCTGCTTGATTCCGGCCCCTTGATTGTCGGCGGCAGAGACTCCGAGCGTCATCTTCGGTTCGACGTGCTGTCCGTCGGTAAGACCGCTCACTGTCAAGCTCGCGACATCGACTGTGACAAGTCCCAAGACCGCCCACATGGTCTCTGCCTTTTCCGCGCCCCCTTGACCGCTCTTGTAGGTCCGCCACGCGCCACTCTGATCTTGGCTACTGGTCAAAAAGCGGATTCCGCGCGCCACTGGGACATCGCTGTCCGAATACCCCGCGAGCTTGAGCGCATACACGGTCTGTCCCGTCGCAAACGCATCACTCTTGCCGGCATCAAGTCCCCAGCCGCCGTCCTGATTCTGTTTGTCCAGCAGCATCTTGATCAGGTGGTGCGCACTCGACTCTGCGCGAGTCACACCGGAAGCCAGAAGACCAAGCAGCGAGAAGTTGATGTCCTGCAAGTAGACGTTTTTGCCATTCCCAAAGGAGGCACTCCGCTTGACCAAGTAGGACTCTGCCCGACGCATCGGAGACAGCCACTTCTCGTCGGCAGTCCGGGCATACGCCTGCCGCCAGGTCTGCGCCGCTTGGAACGTCGTCTCGAGCGTTCCGCCCGTCACCGGAAGTCGCCGATCATCATCGTTGATCGCGCCATCCGCCGCTTGGACTGCCAGCAGCTCGCCGGCGTAGCGCAGAAGCTCACTTGTCTCGTTGTTGCCGACCCACTGATCGTAGCGAGCCCACGCCGAGCCCTCGAACGCGATTCCGGTGGTATGTCCGCCCGCCGTCACCCCGAGCTTGAGCGCCCGCACCATCTCACTTAGGTCACTGCTCGCAATGGTGTACTGGTGCTTCTTTCCAACCGAGAGCGCCTCCATCGTGACGGCTTGCACATGACAGCCAAAGCAGCGGTGCTGCTGCGTCCACACGCGACTCGACTGCGCCAGGAAGGACAGACCTTTGTTGGCGGTGGCGCGAACCTGCGGATCGTTTTTCGAAGCGGCCCGCACCGGCTCGGACAGACAGGCTTTGGCTTGGGGCTGGAGCGGTGCGCCCGCGAGCGAAGAAGCAGAAGGAACGACAGAGACAAGAAGCAGCGAGGACAGAGTAAACAGGCGGTGTAGCGGCGTCATGGGGCCTCCGGTTGCGATGCCGGGGTCAAACGCCTTCCTCAAAAGAAGGATCTGCGAGATCTTGATAGGCCGAGCAGAAGAAGCAGAAGGAGCCGCTCACCGACGGTCAGTGAGTCTTCTGGTCAGTGCCGATTGAAGGATCAGGATCACAAAGATCAGCACTGCATAAGCTGCTGCGAAGCCATAGCGATGACCGCGCGTGAAGGCCCACCGATACGCCTGCGAGACCAAGATGTCGGTCGCGCCATCGGGCTCACCACCGGACACCAGGAATACGACGTTGAACATGTTGAAGGTCCACACCGCGCCCAAGATCACCGACGGCAACATCGCTGGCAGGAGCAGCGGCAGGACCACATGACGGAGCCGCTGCCAGCGACTTGCGCCATCCAGCATCGCCGCTTCTTCCAGCTCACTCGGAATCTGCGCGAGATGTCCGAGCGCCACCACCATCATGAACGGGAAGCCCAGCCACACGTTGGTTGCGATGTTGGCCGCCAGCGCGGTCGAGAAGTGACTAAACCAAGACACCGGCGGAATGCCGAGCAGGACCAGCAGACCGTTGATCGCTCCGAACTGGCGGTTGAACATGCCCTTCCAGATCAGCCCGGTGATGTAGTTTGGTACTGCCCACGGAACGATCAACAGCATCCGGTACACCCCGCGGAGCTGTAGCCACGGACTCCGCAAGAGCAGCGCCAGTCCGCCCCCGATCGCCAGGTGGAGCACCACGTTCACCGCCGTCCACGCAAGAGTCACCAGCAGCGTGAAGTAGAAGCTCATCGGCTCCAGGCAGCCGCCGCCGGCGCACAGCAAGATGTCAGCGAAGTTCTGGGCGCCGACAAAGCGCCAGCCACCATCGAGGTCGCGATGGAACAGCGACATCCCCGCGCCCACCAGGAAGGGAATCAGCGTCAGCAGGAGCATCGCCAGCAGCGCGGGAACGATGTAGCTGTAGGCGCTCCGCTCTCGCCACGCTTCCGCGAAGACTGAACGCCGCCGCAGCCGCAGATACTGCCAGCCGCACAGCAGCAGGACAGTGAGCGACAGCGCGATCAGATACGGCTTCTCGGCGGCGGTCGCTGGCGGGGGCCGCAGATATTGGTCGAGCAGCCGCTGTGCCCCACGCAGCGCGTCTTTGGGCGCCGCTCCACGCAAGACCTGCCGCAGCGCTTGCTCACCCGGTTCCCAGAACGAGCGCATCGCGGGATGGGTCGGACTTGGCACAATGTGAGCGCGCTGGGCAAAGAAAGCGCGCAGCACCGGATCGTTTTTGACCTCGGGCCGCTCCCAGGTCGTCTTCTCGGACACCGACTGACGGCCCAAGACCGCCCGCATGGTCGCTGACTCCGGCCCCGCGAGGTAGCGCAAGAATTGAGCAGCCTCCGCCTTATGTTCGCTGCGCGCCGACACAAAGCCCGCTTCAATCGAGGTAAGCGGCGCCGCCACCTTGCCCGTCTCCGACACGATGGGCATCGGCACCACGCCATAGGAAACATCCGGCGCGATCTCGGCGATAAACCACGGCCCATTGATGGTCATCGCGGCCCGCCCCTGGTTAAAAAACTGGGTGGTCAGGACCGCAGACATTTCCTCGGGCAGATCGCCGCGCCGCACCAGCTCGGAGACAAAGGTCAGCGCCTTGAGCTGCTCGGGCGTATCGAGCTTGGGAACGGCACTCCCTGGTGGAATGATCGCGCCGCCAAAGCCGTGGAGCAGCGCCGCGTGCTTAAAGAAGTTACCGGCCTCATAGACCAGTCCGTAGCGACGATTCTGAGGCGTGCTGCCGGCCTTCAGCTCTTCACCGATTCGCAAGATGTCCGCTGTGGTCTGCGGCGGCTCCGGCACCAGATCTTTGCGATAAAACAGCGCCAGCGTCTTCCACGACAGCGGCAGGCCCAGCAGATCCGGACCTTGCTGAAGCGGCGCGATCGTCTCGGGCCACAGCGTCGAGAGCACTTCTTCGACGGGAATGTGGCGATTGAGCGGCTCGATCAGACCTTCCTTCGACCACTGTCCGACGATGTCGTGGGCTTGGATAAAGACATCGGGACCGTGACCACGCGGAATCGCCGCTTGCAGCTTGTCCGCGAAGCTGCCGTACGGCACGCTCACCGCTTCGATCTGTGGGCCTTGGGGATGCTGCTCTTGAAAAGAGCGCACGACCTGCGTCAGCGCCTTCTCCTCACCACCCGAGTAGGCATGCCAGACGACCAGCTTGGTGACGAGGAGCAGCGACAGCGCGTGCATCAGGCAGCGGCCTCGCTAGGGTCATAGGGCTCCAGGCGCCTGCCATCGCCCTGCCCGTCTCGCCTGCCAAACAAGTGACAGTGCTGCGGCGAGACCACCAGCGACACGTCCGTTCCCGGCGGTGGCGACTTGTGGGCGACCGAGCGAACCGACAGCACCTTGTCGCCACAACGAACGTGCAGCAGATCCTCGTGACCGTGATGCTCGACCACGTCGATGCGCCCGCGCGGTAGCTCACTGCTGTCGCTCTGATGAAGCTGTAGGTCTTCGGCCCGTACACCGAGCGTCACCGGCTGGTTGCCCAGCCCTGGCAGGTGCGCCCGAAACGGCACGCCATCGCCCACAAACCAGCTGTCTTCGATCCGCCCGTCGATGAGGTTCATCTCCGGTGTACCAAAGAAGCGCGCCACGAAGGTATTGGCCGGTCGATCGTACAGCTGCGCTGGGGAACCCATCTGCTCGACGCGACCCTGCCGCAAAATGGCAATTCGATCGGCGAGTGTCATCGCCTCGACCTGATCGTGGGTGACGTAGATCATCGTCGCCTTGAGCCGACGGTGAAGTCGCAAAAGCTCCAGCCGCATCTGCTGCCGCAGTGCGGCATCGAGGTTCGACAGCGGCTCATCGAACAAGAACGCCTTGGGCCGCCGCACCACCGCTCGACCCATCGCCACCCGCTGACGCTGCCCACCGGACAGCTCGCGCGGATATCGAGACAAAAGATGCCCAATCTCCAGCATCTGTGCCGCTTCTTCGACGAGCTTCTTGATCTCTTCGGACGGGGTATGCCGCATCTTGAGTCCGAACGACAGATTTTCGGCGACCGTCATGTGCGGATAGAGCGCGTAGCTCTGGAACACCATTGCGATGTCGCGCGCCTGCGGTGGCACTTCGTTCACACGCTGGCCATCAATGGCTAGCTCGCCCGCGCTCGGCTCCTCCAGTCCGGCGATGCAGCGCAGGAGCGTGGTCTTGCCACACCCCGACGGCCCCACCAAGACCAGGAACTCTCCGTCGCTGATGTCCATCGTGATGTCGTGCAAAATGCGATGCGGTCCCCCTTTTCCGAGGGCCGACGGCTTGTCTTTGCACAGTCCACGAATGCTGACGGATGCCATGCGGAAGGAGAATCGAATTGTATCAGGCTTTGCTCGATTCGAGCCGAGCTTGCGTAAGGAAATTCGCGCGGTTACTGCGGATTGCCCGTGATCGGCAGGATCGGCGCCCAGACCAGCTTCGACAGCAGTCGATCGTCAATCAGCATGCCGCGCTCGCTGAAGGACAGGGAGTTGTCCTCGCCGTCTTCCCGCCACTGGGCGATAAAGAGGATGCCCTTGCCTTCCTCGTTGTAGCCAAGCTCGACGATCGCACTCTTGAGCCAGCGACCACCGCCCTCCATATTGATGGTCTCGGGCAGGGTGTAGAAGCCCTCCGAGGGGAGCGCCTTGAGCGACCGCGCCCAGACTGCGTGGGTCGCCTTGAGCGGCGTCGTCGGGTCACGCCAGAACCAGCGATTGCGACGGTTGTCGGCGGGTCTGACGATGAACTTGACGCCACCGGTCTTGGGTTGACCGATAAAGACGAGAACCCCGGCGGGAAACTGGGTTTCGTTGCCGGGCATCGGCTGGGTGGTCCGGTACAGCCCTGGTTCAGGCAGATCGAAGTCGAACATTGACCGCTTCTCTCCGTACGTTGAGGTTTAGAAGCAAACTGTAACACCGCGTGTCCGAACGCAAAAATCCTCGTCACCAGCCAGCGCCAGGCACCATCGGGTCCAGCAAAGGGTAGCCGAGCCGCAAGCGCGCGAAATCGCCAAGGGTTGCGAGCGGCGACCAGGGGCCTTGCTGGGTTTTGCATCGAAGTGATAGGCTGCCGCTCACGATGGTCGGGCGTACCCTCGCACACTATCGACTGCTAGAGCTTGTCGGACACGGGGGGATGGCGTCCGTCTTCCGTGCCCACGACGAGAAGCTCGATCGTGAGGTCGCAATCAAGGTGATGCACCCGCACCTTGCACGGGAAGCGCAGGCTCGGCAGCGCTTTGCCCGTGAGGCCCGCGCCGTCGCTCGACTTCACCATGAGAACATCCTCGAGATCTACGCCTTCAGTGAAGCGGAATCCGAGAACAGCTACCTCGTCACCGAGTTCATCAGTGGGCCGACGCTCCGCAAGTTCTTGGATCTGCACGCGCCGCTTCCCGCCGAAGTCACTGCGATGATCGGCTGGGCGCTCGCCGATGCCCTCGCCACCGCCCACGAGTTTGGCATCGTCCATCGCGACATCAAGCCCGAGAACGTGATGATCCGCACCGATGGCCGGCTCGTGCTCTGCGACTTCGGGATTGCCCGCCTGCTTGACAATGACTCGGTCACCAACACGGGGCAGCTCCTCGGCTCGCCGGCCTATATCGCCCCGGAGCACATCAGCGGGGAGCAGCAGGACGGTCGCTCGGATCTGTTCTCGCTGGGGGTCCTACTCTACGAGTCGCTCTCGGGGGCGATGCCGTTTGCCGGTCGAAACCCCCACGAGACGCTGACCCTGATTGCGCGGGGTGAACATCAGCCGATCTCCGAGCGGGAACCGTCCTGTCCTCGCCCGCTGGCCCAGATCATCGAGCGACTGCTGGCGACCGCGCCTGGCGAAAGATTTCAGAGCGCACGGAACCTGGGAACGGCCGTTGGGGAGTTTCTTCGCGAAAGTGGCGTGCTGACGCCGCGCGACCAGCTTCGTGCCTATTTCCTCGACCCCGAGGGTTTTTGGCAGGGCTTTCTACCCCAGCTCATCGCGACGCTGATTGCGGCTGGGAAAGAACGAGCGAGCGAAGGCCGAACCTCCGCCGCGCTGGCGCTGTGGAGCCGTGCCCAGTCCCTCGACCCGGACAACGCGGAAGTGCCGCAGCTGATCGCCCGCGCCTCGCACAGGCAGCGCGCCCGCAGCCTGGTCAGGGTGGTCGGGATCAGCCTGACTGGCGCTGCTGTGGTGGGAAGCGTTGCCCTGCTTGCCATCAGACAGCTCGACCGCCCACAGCGCTCCCAGCGACTCAGCATCGTCTCGGACAGCGACCTGGCCCGCAAAGAGCCAGCAAGCGTCGTCGACACCGACAAAGCACCGGCGCTCTCGGTTGAGGAATTGCTCGACGCGCCAACCGGCACAGCTCCGGGAACGGACTTGGCAGCGGGCAAGCAGCGACCAAGCCAGAGGAGCAGTCCCCCACGACCTGTACTGCCCCTGCGCACCGTGCGCCTAGAGCCCTGGCCAAAGTCCGTCACCGTCACCCACAACGGCAAGCGACTGGGAGCCTACGGTACCGACGTCCGCAGTGTGCAGCTTGCCCCCGGAGTCAACGAGCTTCTCTTCGAGAGTCCCGCTTGCTACAGCGAGAAGGTCTCGCTTCCGGCAGAGAGTACGACCGAGGAAGTCCGAGTGCGGCTGCGCTGGAAACCGGCGCTGCTGCTGGTGAAGGCCCACAGCAGCAAGCTGGGCGCAGGTGATCCGGTCGATGTGGTCGTGGATGGGCGAATTGTCGGGCGGGGCGGCCAGGTGATGGCGATTCCGGTCTCAGGTGATGAGGGTCAGCAGTCGGTCAGTGTGCAGATCAGCGCGCAGAACCACCACAGCGAGACCCGCTCGGTGCAGATCCGGGCCAACCAGCTGCTGACGGTGGACGTCGAGCTGGCGGTGCGCTGAGCGGCTCGCACGCTCACGCAGGCCCGACGGGACCAACCGGGGTCAGCGGTGCGGACGGGCCGGGCACTGGAGGTAGCGGAGCCGGTGCCGGCTCCTCGACCTTGCGCCGCCGCTCGGCTCGCAAAGAAGCAGCCCGAATCGGGGACACCAGCTGCTGCTCCTGGTCAGCGCTCAGCCCAGCCATTTCGATGAGCGACAGCATCGCGCCGATCGTGCGCGCCCACTGCTGACGCGCAGCAAAGATCTCCCCGGGAGTCGGACCCGCCAGCAGCGAAGGACGCTCCTGCTCTTTGCGAGCGATGAGTAGGCCCACTTCCACGAAGCGCTGCACTAGATCGTAGGCGCTACGCCGACCAATCAGCTGGGACTTGAGCAGCTTCTTATCGGCGACCGTCAGGCTCTCGAGTCGCTTCTGGAGCAGCAAGGCGTGCCCGCCGATCGCCGAGTAGGACATCCGCACCAGATTCAGTCCTTCCGGCAGAAACTGCTTCTGTAGCCGCAGCCACGCCGCGCGCTGCTCTCCCTCTTCACCGAGCACCGCACCGGTCGAGCAGAGGCTGTCGATGCCACGCGCGAGGTCGCCATGCTCTGCACCGAGGACCGCAAGCTCATGCTGTAGCTGCTGCTCCTGGGAGTCATTGCTCAGCTGACAACCGAGCAGGGCATCGTGTGTAGCCTGTAGCCGGGGCAGCAGACCCTGAAGTTCGGGCGACGCACTGAGCGCCTTGTGGGCCGGCTGTTTGGGGTCAAGCAGCGGCTGGCTAAGGGAGACCATCTCGGCAGCGGACAGGTGATTCAATCGCATCTGAATGTTCCTTTCTTGTTTGCGGACCATCCGGCCCCTTGCGATCGCCGTGCCAGAATCCGCTTGGAGTCCGAAAGGAAGTCTCTCCGCGACGGCAGCTGCGCTGTGCGAGAGCCCAAAACGGGCCGCTTTCCCCCACTCACCTTGTCCGAGATACGGACAACGTCCGAGGAAACCCGGACAGGCACAAGTTCACTTTGTCCCGACCCCTTGGGAAATAGGGCGAGCACAAGTTCAACTTGTCCCGACCCCTTAGAAAATAGGTCGAGCACAAGTTCAACTTGTCCCGACCCCTTAGAAAATAGGTCGAGCACAAGTTCAACTTGTCCCGACCCCTCGTAAAATAGGTCGGGCACAAGTTCACTTTGGTCTGTTCAGGTTATCGAAGGGCGGTCACGGGACCGGAGCTGCCGATCCCGCATCGGGCGGGCCAGCCGAACAAGCTAGAGAGCCGGGCTGAGGATCAGGTTGTAGGAGACGGTTGCGTCGCCGCTGATGCGCAGACAGAGGGTATCACCGGCTTTGGCGTCGATCTCAATGCCCATCGTCCCGCCTCGGCTGTACTGGGTGGAGGCGATCACCATGTTGCAGGTGGCGTCGCGCAGGCCCACGCCAATGCTCGGACCGGCGACCGCACCGACCTGGACGTAGATCTTGCCAGCGGCCTTGGTCTTGAACTTGATGAAGTCGTCTTCGTAGGCTTGGTCAATCGTGCCATCGAGACCGAAGTAGGCTTTGTCCAGCTCAGCAATCGTCGCCAGCGGCATCGCCGCCGAGTCACCGCCTGTCGGCTCCTTGAGGCTGCTCATCGCCGTTGCCGCGCCTGCCTTAGCGGTCAGCGCGTAGGTGTGAGCCATCGAGCCCGACTGATCGCTCGCTAGCACCGCCGCGTACCCATCGCCCTTCTTCTGAACGATCTGCAGGACGTTGCGCGTCGTACCGCCCATTCCTGAGGCCCACGAGTCGAAGGCCTGGCCCTCGCTGAACTTGCCGCTCGCCGGTGCGGTATAGCCACTCGGACGAACATACGGGGACCAGCCCGTACCGAGCGTGCCAAACTGCATGTGGACCACCTGGCTGTCAGCGGCGGTGGTGAACTTATAGAGGTTGGTCGCACGCTTCTCGGTAATCGACTCTCCGGCTTTGGCCACGCCGAGCGTCAGAACGGTCGCAGCGCGGGTCTTGACCTGGGGCGCCGCCATAGCGTTCGAATCGCTGACGTAATAGGTGGTCGATCCGAACGGCCCCACCGTCGACGCACCAACCGGGAGCGTCCCCGCCGGAGCCAGCGCATCGACAATTGCAGTGCCCGACATTCGTACTGTCGAGGCAGTGACTGTGCCGATGGTCGAGATCGGCCCTGCAAAGCGCGACAGGCTCCAGAACGGATTGTCGCGGTAGTCGAGGTTGCGCACGGCCACATCGAGCAAGCCACCCTGCGAGACCGTCGGGCCACTGGTCGCACCCGAGGGAAGCTCAAGAGTGAGCGATGGAGACACGGTGAGTCCGCCCTTGAGCTTGAGGTCTTCGGCGCCAGCCTCTCCGCCCGTCGGGGGCGATGAGATCGACAGATCATGAGGCCCCATCTTGGCATCCAGACCCACCTCCACCGTCAGCCGCAGGTTGGCGTTGCTGCCGACATCGATGCGAGTGACCTTGATGGCGGGATCGTCGAAGGTGACCGAGCTGCCGCTTTGGAAGTGCGTGGACACGCCCGACAGCTGCATCATCGCCGTTCGACCTGGAAAGATCGTCGACGGAGTAAGCGCCGCGAGCGCCGCAGTGACACCGCCGTTGTTGCCGGTATCGCCCTTGTCGCCCTTGTCACCCTTGTCTCCCATCAGACCGGGGTCGCCCTGGTCACCCGCGGGTCCCTGGCACGCCGCCAACATCGCCATCATCACAAAGCCAAGCGTTTTCCTCATCGTCATCTCCTTGCAGTCGTTCGCATCCACCATCGAGCACGCACCCGCGTCCGCACCGGACTAGAGCTGTGCCCGAGCCAAGAACACCTTGTTGTTGCTGTCGTCTACGACCTCGAGCGAAGCGCGCGCTGCTTCAGGAAGCAGGCCACGCAAAGTCTCCAGTCGGTGACGCTCGATCAGGAAGAACATCCGTCGCCCCGGATGAGCACGCAGGTACTCCTGCAGCTTCTCGACGTTCTTGTCGCCGAGGAAGACAGTCTTCTCACCGGGCTCGACGCGATGGTCGTAGATCTGGTTGCAGGTATAAAAGTTCTCGCCGCGCCAGTACATCATCCAGGCGATGACCGGCTCCTCGGGGCCCTTGCGCAATCGGAAGTAGGTCGCAAAGACGTGCTTCTGACTCCAGTGCGGCGAGATGTCGATCATGAAGCGGTCGAGCACCCAGCAGTTCCAAACGACCGCGCACACCGCGACGACCACCGTCCCGAAGGCACCACGCCGCGCCGCACCGCTGGTGAGCCGCCACTTGCTCGCCAGCGATGTGACGACCACCACCAGCCACAGACCACACAGCGCCGCCGGCAGCAGATAACCAAGCCGTAGCCGCATCGGTAAGGTCGTCCCCGGCGGTAACTTCGAGGTCGAATAGGCCACCACCTGCTCCGGCGACGGCGCAATGCTGTTACCGAGCGCACACAGCCCAGCCACGACGGCGCCAAGCAGCAGCAGCCTGGGCCAGCTCGCGAGCCGCTCGGCCAGACCTCGACTCGTCCGTGGAGAAGTTGCGCTCTCAGCGCTCGAATCTTCGCGCTCCCCAGACAGAAGCAGCGTCAAAAGGAGCATCACCGCCGTCGCCAGGGCCGTATAGAAGAAGACCTGATTGCCGTACTCGTAGCGCTCGCCGTAGAGGCTGGTCATGGGCCACGGTCGACCGATGTTCGGCACATTGACGTAGTCGTAGTTAAACAGCCAGCCGATCCGCGCCGGATAGTTGCCCAAGTCACGGCCCGCCAGGTAGGTAATCGGGACGGCAATGAGCAACATCAGCGCGCGCTGTTGACGACGCAGCAGCCCCGCCACTGGCGTACACAGCTCGTCGAGCAGCAGGCCAGCCAAAATCGCCAGCGCAGGCAGCGCGGGCAGGATGTAGTGGTGGAACTTGGTATTTACGAGCGTGACCACGCCGAAGTCGATCACGAACCAGCCCAGGCACAGCAGCACCAGCTCGCGTCGTCCGGCGGTCCGCTCATCGCTGCTCCTAAGCCAGCGCGACAGCCAGACAAACGCCGCCGCCACGACGCCTGACCAGGGAAACATACCGACGGTGATCTGTTGTACGTAGTATTCAAAGGTGCCGCGGTCGCCATGCCGGCCCTGCGCGCGGTGGACGTAGTTGTCGCCGATTAGCTCCATCCAGAACGGCACCCCGTGGCGAGCCAGCATCGCAACAAACCAGGGCGCCGCCACGCAGAAGAACAGCACCGCTCCCCGCGACAGCTCCAGTCCACCCTGGTAACTCCACAGCTCGCGCAGCGGCTCGGGCAGCTTGAGCACAAAGCCCGTTGGCTGCACCTTGCGCCGCTCGCCGGCCAGCTCTGCCAGTCGTCCGGCGAGGAGCAGATAGAGTCCCAGCGTCAGTACGGGCAGACCGATTCCCGCCGGTCCCTTGGCCAGCGTCGCCAGGCCGCACATCACATACGCCGTCCACAAATAGATCGCGCGACGGCTTTGCACCTGGGCACACCACAAAAGCGACAGCACGAACAGCAAGCAGAACGGCAGCATCGCCACGGGCCCAGCAACGCGATAGCCGTGGCCACGGACCATCACCGAGAAGCTCTTGAGCTGAATCAGGTTGACGAGCAGCTGCGGCACCACCACCAGCCCAAAGAGCAGCAAGAAACCATAGAAGGCGCGGCTGTGCGGCCAGGACAGCTCTTGCCCGAGGATGCGAACGGAGCGACGGGGCAGCTCGGCTTTGAGGTCGATCGCGGGGGAGCTTGGGTCTTCAGGATCTCGCCGCTGTGGCAAAAGGGCCAGGCCCGCGAAGACCACCGCGAGCGTCATCGGCGCGACGAAGGCCATGTCGGTCATCGCCTGCCGACTGATCAGCGACCACTGGGTTGCGGTCGCCAGCACCACCGCGGACCACAAAGCAGCGCGCCGTGACACCACCCGCTGCACCAAATAATAGGTGGCAAACACTCCGACGATCCCGAGCAGCACAAACGGCAGCCGCAGCGCCCACTCGGCCCGCCAGCCCACGGTCATTTCGTGGAAGAACTGCGGGTTCGCATGGCCCAGGCCAAACAGTTTCAGCGACAGCGCCATCAGCCAGAAGGTCAGCACCGGCTTCGAGAAGAACACGCCCGTTGCTGGGTCCTGCGGTGAGCCCGGCCACCACAGCGAGATCCAGTCATTGCGCGCCGTCATCTGCCGCGCCACCTCGCCGTAGTGGGTTTCCCATGGGTCCCAAAGTCCGTAGGCGCCGGTAAAGGGCAGGTAGAGCAGGCACAAAAGCGACAGCACGGCAAAGTGCAGCACCCGGTCGGAGCCGCCCATTTGGGGACCGCTGGGCGGATGCGACGGCGACACCACCGTGGGTGAAGCAGTCGCAGGTTCGTCGAGAGAAGGTTCCATCATAAAAAAACCGCAGCGGCACGACTCTTCCCGAGGCGCCCGAGCGGGCCGACGATGCCGCAACACGCCCCACGCAATCAAGAGGGATTGCGAACCTAACCGCTCAAGCACGGTCTGGGCACTGTCCCTTGCGTATTTGGCTCTGTTTCGCTACGGTGCGCGGCGTTGCTTGGGCCCATAGCTCAGTTGGTCAGAGCGGCCGGCTCATAACCGGCTGGTCCCTGGTTCAAGTCCAGGTGGGCCCACCATTTCGTATTCCGGAGGAAGAGCTTGCGCGACCAACTAAGACTGCTCGAAGAACTGCAGCGTCATGATGCGGAACTTATCGAACTAGAAGGACTGTGTAAGTCACTCCCCGAGCGAGTGCAGAAGGTGGAAGCGGCGATTGCCGAGCTTGACCGACTGCTCGCCGAGAAGCGACTGGAGCTTGCGGACACGGAGGCTTTCCGCAAGGGCCAAGAGCAAGACAAGAAGGAAGCCGCGGAGCAGCTCAGCCGAGCCAAGGCCAAGAGCTCGCAGGTGCGGAACCTCAAAGAACAAAACGCGGTTCAGCGAGAGCTAGAGACCACGCGGCGGCAGCTTGAGCAGCGCGAGGAAGAAATCGGCAAGCTCAGTCAGGCCATCGGTGAGCAGCAGGCGAAAATCGCCGAGCACGAAGCCCGAGTCGGAGACCAGCGCAAAGAGCTGGCGGCGGAGCATGAGCGCGTTGCCAAGCGGATCGCCGAGATGCAGGGCAAGCTGACGGGGGCCAAGGCGCGGCGCGATGAGCTGGCGTCCAAGCTGCGTCCCGACTTCCTGAAGAGATACTCGGCGATTCGGATGAAGCGCGGCCTGGCGATCGTCGCAGTCCACGACGGCACATGTCGAGGCTGCAACATGCGGATTCCACCGCAGCTTTACAACATCATCCAGCGCGGCGCCTCGCTGGAGCTCTGCCCAAACTGCAATCGCATGATCTATTGGGCGAAGCTTCTGGAAGAAGTCGCCGAAACCGCGTAGCCAGGGCTTTACGACAGGCGGTGGTTGTTTCTAAACTGCCTGAACATTTATGCAAACTGGGGTTCCGCGAGGAACTTCACACCCCACGATTCACACAGCCCCGACGAGGTCGAGGCGGAGGCCAGGCCTAGACAGCCCGGTTCAGACGAAGGTAAGAGAGGCGATTCATGCAGGGCTCACCCGTACGATTCGAGTTTGAAGATGTTTCCCCGGTCGAAAAGCGCCTGAAGGTCGAGGTCGACAAGGCGCAGGTCAACAAGAAGCTCGATGACAGCTATCGTCAGCTCGGTCGGCAGGTCAACCTCAAGGGATTCCGCCCTGGCAAGGCGCCGCGTCCTCTGCTGGAGAGCATGTTCGGCAAGAAGGTCGCCACCGACGCCGCACGCGAGCTGGTAAACGAGACGATCGGCGACATCATTGGCCAGCAGACGCTGCGAATCATCAGCGAGCCGATGCTTGAAGAGCTTCCCGATGCGCAGAAGGATGTGCCGCTGCGCTACAGCGCGCGCATTGAGCTGATGCCGCAGATCGACATCCAGGACTACGAGGGCATTGCCGTCAGCAAACGTGAAGGCAAGGTCACAGACGAGCAGGTCAGCGCGGAGCTGGAGCGTCGTCGCCAGGCTCACCAGGAGCTAAAGCCGATCGAGGGCCGTGAGATCGCCGAGGCGGGAGACGTCCTGACCATTCATCTGACCGGCACGCTGTCGCACCTAACCTACAAGGACAAGGAGATGCACGTCGATCTGGGCAAGCCCGATCAGTCGCCGATTCCTGGTCTGGCGGCGGCGCTGGTCGGGATCTCGCTCGGTGCGACCGCGCATCCCGTCGAGCTGACCATGCCGACCGAGGGTCTGCCGAAGGAGCTGGGTGGCAAGACCGGCCACTTCAAGGTCGCGGTGAAGGCTGCGCACATCAAGCATGTGCCGGCGCTCGATGACGACTTTGCCAAGGACACCGGCGAGGCCGACTCGCTCGATCAGCTCAAAGAGAAGATCCGCACGAACATCCTCGAGGAGGACACCGAGGAAGCCCGTCACGAGATGCGGCTGACGCTGGTCGATGAGCTGCTCAAGCGCAACCCGGTCCCCCTTCCCCAGGGCCTGATCTCGCGTCTCGCCCGCAACTTCCTCGAGAACGAGCGGGGTCGGATGCAGCTTCAGATGCGTTTGCTGCAAGACCAGCGCAAGGAGAATCCCGAGGCCAAGTTCGCGATGCCGACGCCAGAGCAGCTGGTTCAGGCCGCGCAGGCCGAGGCGGTTCGCAACCTGTCGATCGAGTTTGTGATGATGGCGCTTGCCGACAAGGAGAAGGTGGAAGTCACCGACGCCGATGTCGAGAAGCACCTGGCCGAGCTGGCCAAGGAGCGCGACAAGAACGTCGCCCGCGTCAAGGCCGAGCTTCAGCGAGAAGACGCGGGTCTCCAGCAGCTGCGCGCGCAGCTTCGTCTGGAGAAAGCCCTCGACGTCCTCGAGTCGAAGGCGACCATCAGCGCCAAGGCCTAAGCGCCGCACGCCTCCCCACCGCGCCCTGTCCTTACGAAGCCCGTTCCCCCGCCGACGCTCAATCCGGTACAGTAGTTGGCATGCCCGACATGCTGGCCATCGTGAGCAAGGCAGTGTTCGAGAAGGACGCGGGGAAAGCCAAGCTCGGAAGGGTGCTGCCCATCTCCGGCTATGCGAGCGGTAGCAAGCACCTGCAAAAGCTTGATGCCAGCAGTCGGCTGTTCCTGGTCACGGTCCGACCCCCCAAAGAAGCGCTGTGGCTGGTCGCGGTACTGGAGTCGCCGGTGTTTGACGGCACGCAGTGGCACTCGCAGCCCAATACGGCCCGACTGACCGACCTGTCGACGATCAAAGACCAGCTCCAGTTCGACTCGGGGAAGGGCATTGCCGCGAAGCCGGGGGCGCTGGGGATGTCGCTCCAGACGCCCCGTGTGCTGACGACGGCTGACGCCAAGCTGCTCCTCGCGGCAGCAACTGCCGCCAAGGCCAAGGTGCCCGCGCCAAGGCCGGTGAACCTCGCGGTCCATGAACAACGCAGCCCCCTGCCCTGCTTGTGTAGGCGCTGCATCACCACGGCCCCCGAGCAGGTCGAGCGGCACGGCCTGGCGTTTGTGCGCGCCAAGGTAGAAGTCAAAGAGCGGCTGCTGTGGTTCTGGCTGCCATCGACGCTGTCCGATGATCTCGCCTCGGTGACCGCGGCAGTCATGGCCCGACTGGACAGCAAGCTCAAGCCGTTTCGGGGTCCGGAAGCGGAGGGCACTGCTGACGCAACCGACAGTGACGACGAGGACGAATAGTCCCGAGCAGGCACGCGTGAACAAGGCCCCTCCCACCACCTGCCGGTCGACTGCTATGTTGGGGCGCATGAGCAAGTCACCGATTCTGCCTTCGCGTCGTGCGTTCGTTTTGGCCTCTTGTGCGCTTCCGTTTGCGGTGAGAGCCGCGACTGCACCTGTGACGGGGAAACGACTCCTGGTCTTGGGTGGCACGGGCTTCATTGGACCTCACATCATCGAGGCAGCGCTGCGGCGCGGTTTTTCGGTCACGCTGTTTCATCGCGGCAAGACCAACCCCACGCTGTTTGCCGACAATCCCAAGGTCGAGCGCATCCTCGGGGACCGCAACACTGGCTTTGAAGCCCTGGCTGGCAAGAAGTGGGACGCGGTGGTCGACACCTCGGGCTACTTTCCACGCCAGGTTGAGCAGAGTGCCAAGGCACTGAAGGACGCGGTCAAACAGTACGTGTTTGTGTCGTCGGTCTCGGTCTACAAAGAGACCGGCAAGCCGATGGACGAGACCTCACCGGTCGGTACCACTGCCGATCCAACCATCGAGAAGATCACGGAGGGCAGCTACGGACCGCTCAAAGCACTCTGTGAGCAGGCGGCCACGCGCATCATGGAAGGTCGGTCGCTCAACGTCCGCCCTGGGTACATCATCGGCCCCCGCGACTCCTCGGATCGCTTCACCTACTGGCTTTTGCGCACGCAGCGCGGTGGTGAGATGGTCGTGCCCGGTGAGCCCAGCGATCCAATTCAGGTCATCGATGGGCGCGACCTCGCAGAGTGGATCGTGCGGATGGTCGAAAAGAACGTAACCGGAGTGTTCAATGCCGTCGGACCGACCAAGCCGCTGACCATGCAAGAGGTGCTGGCGGCCTGCAAGCAAGTCACCAAGACCGAGGTCCGTTACACCTTCGTGCCCACCGACTACTTGCGCAAAAACAAGCTCCATGAGGAGTTCCCGATTTGGAGTCCGCCGAGCGGTGACAGCGCGTACTTCCATCGGGTGAGCAATGCCAAAGCGATCGCGCAGGGGCTGACGTTCAGACCGCTGGCCGACACGCTGGCCGACACGCTGGCCTGGTGGAAGACGCTGCCTGCCGAGCGGACCGCCAAGCCGCGGGCCGGTGTCCCCGCCGACAAAGAAGCCGAAATCCTACGTGCCTATCGAGCGAGTTTAGCCAAACCATGAGCAGACCAGACCCAAGCGGCTCGGCCTCCCTTTCACTGCGTCAGAGACTCCTTCTCATCCGCCGGGAGGAGTATTCCGCGCTGCTGTGGTCGTTCTTTTACTTCTTCTTCCTGCTGTGTAGCTACTACGTCCTGCGTCCGGTTCGCGATGAGATGGGAATCCAAGCGGGCGTCGGCAACCTGCGCTGGCTGTTCACCGCCGTGTTCGTGGTGATGCTGGCGCTGACGCCGGTGTTCGGATTCCTCTTTTCGCGCTTTTCCCGTCAGACTCTGCTGCCCGTCATCTATCTGTTCTTTGTGTCCAACTTGGGGGTGTTTTGGCTCGTCTTCGAGTCGCAGCTGTATCTGCGCGAAGCGACCATTGCGTTCTTTATTTGGGTGAGTGTCTTTAACCTGTTCGCAGTCTCGGTGTTCTGGAGCTTCATGGCCGACCTGTGGAATACCGAGGAGGCGCGGCGGCTCTACGGCTTCATCGCCGCAGGTGGTACAGCGGGAGCGATTGCCGGTCCGGCGCTGACGGCGCTGTTTTCCAAGCGGCTCGGTCCGATCAATCTGCTGCTCATCTCGATGGCGTGTCTGCTGGTCTGTGTCGCCTGCATCAGTCAGCTACGCGGCTGGGCCAAGCAGCAGCGGGACCGCAATGGTTCCCAGAATCAGCCGACCGAGCGACCGGGCATCCTCGAGGGAGTTCGGCTGGCGATGTCGTCGCCGTACCTGCTGGGAATCTGCGCGTACGTCATCCTCTACAGCACCACTTCGACGTTTCTGTATATCCAGCAGGCGGAGATCATCGACAAGTCGATCCACTCTTCCGCCGAACGGACCGCGCTGTTTGCGCAGATGGATCTGGCAGTGAACATGTTGACGCTGCTGATTCAGGTGCTAGTGCTCCAGCCGCTGCTGGCGCGGCTCGGGCTGATGGTGGCGCTGACGGTGCTGCCCCTTTTGACTCTGGCGGGATTTTTGGCCCTGGGTCTACACCCGGCCCTGCCGATGCTCATTGCGGTGGTGGTGCTGCGCCGCGCGGCAGAGTTTGCCATTGCCAAGCCGTCGCGCGAGACTCTGTTCAACGTGCTCGGCCCGGTCGAAAAATACCAGGCCAAGAACTTCATGGACACGGTGGTCTATCGCGGTGGGGATACCGCGAGTAGCTGGCTTTTGGCTTGGCTCAAGTCGCTCGGCTTCGGAATCGTCGGCGTGTCGCTGCTCGCGGTGCCGCTGTCGGCGCTGTGGGCGGTCATCGGCGCTACCCTCGGTCGCTCGCACGGGCGCTTGGTCGACGGAGCGCCCGAAAAGAAGCCGTAGCCTAGCCGAATCGCTGGGCCGCGACCGCGAGGGGGACCAGCGCGGCATGATCGATAAGAAAGCGCAAGATGTCGACGAGAGCGGCCTGCTTCTGCCACAGCGGCAGCTGGAGATCTGGCTGACGAGCAACCAGCTCTGGCGGAATGCCGTCGAGCTGGGCATCGATGAGATCGATCCCATGCAGCTCCAGGTTGAAGAACGGCTGGGCTGTCATCCCGTGCAGGAGCAGCTTGCGCAGCGGCGAGGACAAGAGCAGAAACGTCCCGATTGCCGGCAAGCGCAGCCACGGCGTCACGGCCACCGGCAGCTCGACAAGTGGCGCAGAACCTCGTCGATTGGGCGACTGAAGCGCTGGGCGATAAGGCTGACTTGGCGCGAGCTGCTGCCACGGTGAGCCAATGATGGAAGCGGAGTGGCGACCTTGCAGCCGAAGCTTGGCCAGCACCGCCAGCTTCGCCAAGTAATACGGCGGACAGGGAAACACCGACGAATCGTAGCGAAAGCCGAGGCGGGCCAGCACGGACAGCAGCGACTCGGACAGCTCGTAGCCAGGTGCCCGAAAGCCGCAGACGCCCCCTGGCTTGCCCCGCAGCTCGTCGAGGATCTGCTCGCAAGCGACCAGCTCGTGCTCGATCTCGGACTCCGAGCCCCGACTCAGGTCATAGGGATGACCAAACGAGTGATTGCCTAGCTCATGGCCCAGCCGCGCCGCCTCGCGCAGCAGCGGTCGCCCCGCCATGCCATCGAGTGCGTCGGAGCCAACCACAAACAGCGTTGAAGCAAGTCCGAAGCGGTCGAAGACCTCCAGAAAGCGTGGCAGCGCCCGCTGAAGAACCACCTCAGTGAGCTGCTCGGGGACCGGACCGAGCCCATGGATTTGGTGGTAACAGCGGAGCGGGTCCAGGTCGACCGACACGCTCGCAAGCGAAAGCGTCATCGCCGCACTATGCCACGCGACCAGAGCCACCGGAAACTGCTCGGCAGATCCGCGCGCAACTGCGTTGACGGACCTTGGGCGGGCCAGCATCATGGGCGCGATGGAACTCTCGGTCATCGTCCCCTGCCTCAATGAAGAAGCAAACTTGCCAGAGCTGGTTCGGCGAATCGGCGAGGTCCTCTCGCTGGGTGGTATCGACGGCGAGCTGGTGCTCATCAACGACGGCTCGACGGATGGGACCGCCAGGGTGATGGCCGAGCTGGCCGCCGCTCGGCCGTTTGTCCGCCCACAACACCACCCGCGCAATCGAGGCATCGCCGCCGCCTGGAAGACCGGGGTGCAAGCCGCGCGTGGCCATCTGGTGTGCTTGATTGATGCGGACCTTCAGTACCAACCGGAAGACATCTTGCGACTGCGACGTGAGCTGGCGTGGGCCAACGTCGACATCATCCAAGGCTTTCGCTCCGCAGTCGGACGGGAGCGAGGCCCGCGATATTACTACTCCCGCGGACTTAATTTCCTGCTCAATCACACGTTCTCGATGCGTCTGCAAGACAACAAGAGCGGCTTTGTGATGTGCGGTCGCGAGGTGCTGGCCGACCTGCTCGACTACCGTGGCGAATATTACTACTGGCAGTCGTTCATCATGGTGGCCGCCCACCACAAGGGCTACACGTACAAAGAAATCGAGACACTGTTCGAGAACCGCAAGGCGGGGACCTCGTTTCTGGCGGACCAGCCGATTCGACCGACGCTACGCTCGCTGGTGGACCTGGGGCGCGCGCTCTATGAGTACCGGATTCGGCCCGCGCGGACCTCGGATCTGCGACCCCTGCTCGATGAGAAGCGACCACTCGACCGCACGCCGCCGCGACCACTGTGGCAGCGCGCCTATCTGGATGCGTACTTGGCGACGTTTGGCGCGACGCACTGGATGATGACCGGCGATGTCCGGACTCACCTCGCCGACCTCTCGCAGAGCCAGTGGCTGACGCTGCCCGAGATGGAGGAGCTACAAGCCCGCAAGCTGCGGCGCCTGGTCCAGCATGCCTACCAGCACGTTCCCTATTACCGTGCCAAGCTGACCCAAGCGGGGATTCGCCCCGAGGACATTGTCTCGCTCGCTGACCTGCGCAAGCTGCCGTTCCTCACCAAGACGGATGTTCGCAAGCACCTGCACTTTGACATCCTGTCGGACAACCACAACAAGGATGAGATCCTCCGCATTACGACCTCGGGCTCGACGGGGGAGCCGTTTGTCTGTTACGCCGACCGTCGGCAGCTGGAGTTCCGCTGGTCAGCGACGCTGCGTGCCCAGGAGTGGACCGGTTATCGCTTTGGCGACCGGACGCTGCGGCTGTGGCACCAGACGCTGGGAATGAGCCGGACCCAGATCATCCGCGAGTATGCCGATGCTTCGTTTTCGCGAAGGCGCTTTGTACCCGCATTCGAGATGAGCGAGCAGAATCTGTCCGACCTGATTGATGAGATTGAGGAGTACCGGCCCATCCTGATGGACGGCTACGCCGAGTCGCTCAACTTTCTGGCCGGCTACCTCAAGCGCTCGGGTCGCAAGCTGAGCTGGCGTCCGCAAGGCATTATGTCGTCGGCGCAGAGCCTTCCCGAGGAGTCCCGTCGCATCATCGAAGACGCCTTCGGCTGCAAGGTCTTCGACAAGTACGGCTCGCGTGAGTTTTCCGGCATTGCCTACGAGTGTGAAGCCCACGCCGGCCATCACATCGTCGCCGAGGGCTACATCGTCGAGATCCTCAAAGACGGTCGCCCCGCCCAGCCCGGCGAAATCGGCGAGATCGTCATCACCGACCTCAACAACTGCTGCTTGCCGTTCATCCGCTATCGCATCGGCGACCTCGGCGAAGCCATGGACAACAGCCGGCCCTGCGCCTGTGGTCGCGGCCTGCCCCGCATCGGCAAGATCGAGGGTCGCGTCCAGTCGATCATCATCGGCGCCGAGGGCCAGTACGTCCCCGGTACCTTCTTCGCACACCTGCTCAAGGACTACGACCACGCGATCCGCCACTACCAAGTGGTGCAGGAACAGCGCGGTTCGATCACGTTCAAGGTGGTAAAGGGCAGCCGCTTCACCAGTGAAGCGATGGAGGAAGTGCTGCGGACGCTGCGGACCTTCCTCGGTGCCAGCATGCAGATTGACGTTGAGTATGTGGCGGAGATCCCGCTCATTCGCACCGGCAAACGGCTCGCGGCGGTGTCACGACTGGGAATCGATCTACAGAACGGCCAGGAGGACTCTCTGCTCACGGGCAAGCCACGCGCCCCCAACTAGGGCTGCGGTCGCTCGCGCGAAGCCTTACGAACCGGCGGGACGACCGCCCTTGTAGGCATTGGGGTCTGGAGCGGTGCCGGACTCCTTCTTGGGGGCGGCCTGCTTGGGCGCTTCCTTTTTGGCCTCATCCTTGTGGGCCTTCGCGGCTTCCTTGGCCAGAACCAGCGAGGGCGCACCGAGCGACAACGACAACGACACAGCGGCAAACAACACGGACTTCATCGGGAAACTCTCCTTGGTAGTGCAAGCCCAGGTCCGGTTGGGATCTGGGTTCGGAAACTCAGCAGCATGAAACTACCAAGTCAGAGACGCCCGAACAACTGCGGCCATTCTGAGGGGCGCGTCAAGCCAGCGAAAGTGTGAGAAACTTTAGGTCGTCGAGCCTCAGGATGGACCCGGACGATAAGCCACCAGCGGACGACTTTGCGATCCACGAGACCATGGCAGGAGACACCCGGTCGCTGCCATCGCTGCCTCTGTCGACCGAGTTTCCGGTCGAGAACTGGGATCGCTACGAGTTTCTGTCGGTGCTTGGCCAAGGTGGCATGGGCGTGGTCTTCAAGGCCCGTGATCGTCGCCTAGGCCGCGTCGTCGCTCTCAAGTTCATCCGCAGCGCCGATCCTGAGATGGTCGCCCGCTTCCAGCGCGAGGCCCGCGCCCAAGCACGCATCGACCACCCCGCGATCTGCAAAGTTTTCGAGGTCGGCGAAGTCGAAGGCCGGACCTACATTGCCATGCAGTTTGTCGATGGAGAATCGCTGGAAGGCGCCTTTGCGCGGCTCACGCTGCCGCAAAAGGTCCAGATCATCCGCGACAGCGCCGAAGCCATCCACGAAGCCCATCGCAGCGGCATCATTCATCGCGACTTAAAACCGGCCAACATTATGGTTGAGCCGGCGGCTGACGGGCGGCTGCGCCCGATCGTGATGGACTTTGGGATTGCCCGCGAGGGCACGCAGAACAGCGGCCTGACCGAGGCGGGCATGGTCATGGGGACGCCCAATTACATGGCGCCCGAGCAGGCAAGCGGTGCCATCGAGCAGATCGACCGCCGCAGCGACGTCTACAGCCTGGGCGCAACGCTGTATGAGCTGCTGACCGATCGTCCGCCACTCGTCGGTGACGCTGTGCTCGACGTGCTGTTCAAAGTGGTGCATGACGATCCGCCGCCGCTGCGCCAGCTGGTCCGGTCGGTGCCAGAAGACCTCGAGACCATCACGCTCAAGTGTCTCGCCAAGGAACAGAGTGTCCGCTACGACAGCGCCAAAGCACTGGCCGAGGATCTCCAGCGCTATATCGACGGTGAGCCGATCATCGCCCGCAAGACCAGTCTGTGGTACCGGGCCAGCAAACAGCTGCGGAAGCACAAGGCTTGGTACGCGCTGTCGCTGGCGTCGCTGATCCTTATCGGCGTGCTGGTGGTAGATCGAGTGCGTTCGCGCATGGCGCAGTCTCGACAGGCGCGCGTCGTCAAAGAGCAGATTGAACGGGCGCGGCTCCTCGGTCAGGACGCCAAAGAGATCGAGTGGTTCATGCGCGCCGTCTACGAGCTACCGCTCCATGACATCACCTACGAGCAGGATCTCATTCGCGGGCGGATGCAGCAGATTGCGCAGCAGATCCCCAGTCTCGGTCGCGAAGGCGGACAGCTCGCGCACTATGCGCTGGGGCGAGGCTATCTGGCGCTGCACGAGACCGCTGCCGCCTTCCATCACCTGCGGTCCTCGTGGGAGAGTGGCCCGCACAGTCCCGAGCTGAACTACGCGCTGGGCCGGGTGCTCGGGGATCGCTTTTTCGAGACGGTGCGCGCCGATCGGCGCCGAGGCGACCGCGAGTGGCTGCGGGAGCGACGGAAGACCCTCGACCGTGAGCTGCTCCAGCCCGCCAAAGTGTACTTGGAAGCGAGTCGTGGCGTCAAGCTGGAGTCGTCAGAGTTTCTCGAAGGCCTGCTCGCGCTGTACCACGCGGACTACGACAAGGCCCTCGTCTATGCCGACCATACGCTGCGCCGGTCGCCGTGGCTCTACGAAGCCTACAAGCTTAAGGGCGATGTCATGCAGGCGCGCTCGCTCGAGCGATTTCTCAGCGGTGAGAGCCAGCAGGCGGATGCCGACTTACAGACTGCCATTGCCGCCTACGACCAAGCGGCGGTGATCGGACGCAGTGACATCGCCGTCTATGAAGCGCGTGCCGAGGCGTGGACCCAGCTCATCGAGCAGCGCTATGAGCGCGGTCAGCCGATTGGAGTCGATCTGCCCCAAGCCGTCGCTGCTTGTCGCAACGCAATCGCCATCTCACCACAGCACGTCCTGGGATATCGGCTGATGGCCGGGCTGTACTTGACGCAGGCGCAGCAGCACCTGGACAGCGGTCAGGACCCTCGACCTATCGTAAGCGAGCTGGTGGCCACCACCGCGAAGGGCCTGGAGACTGGTTCTGACGCGACACTGGAGAGCGTCCTTGGAGAGGGTCTGCTGCTCGGTCTGTTTTATGAGGACGCACGCGGTCTACCACTAACCACCAACATCGCCGAGATCATCGCCCATCACCGACGAGCGATCGAGGCGGATGCAGCGTACCCGTTGGCGTACGTCGGTATGGCGGGAGCGTATCTGTTCCGCGGCAACCTCAAGCTCGGTCAGGGAGAGGACCCGCGCGACGATCTGCGGGAAGCGATTCGTTACACCGAGCAGGCGGTCAAATACTCACCCAACTACGCACTCGCGCTGTCGAACCTGGCGTACTTCTACGGACGGGTGGCCAGTTACGCGATGAAGCACGGCCTGCCCGTCGAGGATTCGCTCAGCGCGGGAGTCGCTCACGGCGAAGAGTGTCAGCGACGCAAACCCACGCTGAGTGACTGTGACTCGAACCTGGCTCTGCTCCAGCTCATTCGGGCGCGGACGCTGCTACTAGAACCGCGACGTTCGACGGAGTTTGCCAAGGCGGTGGCCACCACGCTTGCTCACCTCACAGCCGCGGAACAGAAGGGGGACAAGTCGCTGGAGCTTCAGCAGAGCCGCAGCCGCGCTTACCTTACTCTCGCGCAACATCAACACGAGCATGGCCAAGATGTGAGCGACGCCGTGACCAAGACCAAGCAGAGCCTGCTCGCCTGTCGAGCGCTGGCAGACGAAGATCCGCCGTGCCTACAGATCGCTGCGGAGCTGGCACTCTTGTCCTATCGGCGCAGCAAGCTGACCGGCGGAGAAGCAACGCCGTTGCTCAAGGCCGCACGCCATTCCGCAGAAGCAGCCAGCGAGGCCAGTCCACGCAGCACGGAAGCACAGAAGGTTCTCGCCGAGGTCTATCTTGCAGAAGCAGAAGCGGCGGTAGCGACCGGACATGCGGACCTCGCAGCAAGCGCCATCGAGCGAGGCAAGCTCGCCATCACCGAGTGTCTGAAGCGCAATCCGACGCTGCCGCGGGCGCGCAACATCCTGACAGCGCTGCGCTCACTGGCCCAGAGCAAGCCGGGAGCAGCGCCGCCCGATCCGACTCCGCCCAGCACTCCGCCGGGCACTCCCTAAGCTACAGAAAGGCGGCTCCTACGTCGTCGGCAAAGAGCACCCCTTGCTCCGAAAGTCGCAGTCCATCGGGGTCCACGTCCACGAGGCCGCGCTGTGTCAAATCGGAGATGACTTTTGCACAGAGCTGTCGCGGATCGACCTGATGCAGGCGGACAAAGTCCGACCAGCGCACGCCGTCTAACTCCCGCAGCTTCAGCCACAGGGACTCCCGCCACAGCGACTCCTTTGCTCGCGGCTCATACAGGCTCAGCGAGGGCTCGGCGGCTGATGGATGGAACGGAGTACTTGCCGGAGTCCGCCAGGTTCGCAGATAGGCCGACGGTCCCCGCTGGTTGGCGAAGCGCTCGCCGCTCCCGTCGGGAAAGCAGCGAAAGGAGTGCGCCGAGACGCCGAGTCCGAGATATTCACCATGGGTCCAGTAGAGCCGATTGTGGACCGCTCGATGATCGGAATCGCCCGGCAGTGCCCGCGCAAAGTTAGAGATTTCATAGTGACGGTAGCCTGCCTGCGCGAGCACCCGCCGCACAGTCTGGAATGCCTCGGCTTGCTGCTCCGGACAAGGTGCCGAGGTCTTGCCGCGACGAATGTAAACCGAGAGCGCGGTATGGGGCTCGACGGTGAGCTGATATAAAGAGACATGTTCAGGGAGTAATATCAGGAGCTGGCGGAGATCTTCGGCCAGCTCCGCAGCGGTCTGTCCGATCATGCCAATCAGCAGGTCCAGCGAGATGCGCGAAAAGCCGACCTGCCGCGCTTGCTCGTACAGATCGAGGATGTCCTTTGGCCCATGCTGCCGACGGAGTGCCGCCAGGTGATGCGCCGCAAAGGACTGCGCGCCAATCGACAGCCGGGACACACCGCCGTCTCGCCAAGCCCGTAGCTGGTCAACAGAGACTCCCCCCGGATCACACTCCAGCGTCACTTCCGGAGTCACTCCCGCGGGAGCCGGAAACGTCGACTGAATCTCCCGCAGCGCCTCCGCCAGACACGACGGCTCCCACAGCGAAGGAGTCCCACCGCCAAAGTACACCGACACCGCGCGCCTGCCGGCAAACAGTCCAGCCTTTTTAGAAAGCTCGTGGCGGAGCGCTTGCAGGTATTCCTGATGGGGAATCTGCGGACGCACCGCGACAGCAAAATCACAGTACGCGCAGCGCTGTCGACAGTACGGAAAGTGGACATAGACGCCAAACCCAGTCATCGCAGACTCCCTTGGGAGACTCCGCTGTCCTGCTCGATGCGCTCGGCACGCAGCGAGATGAAGCGGAGATAGACGTCTTCCATTTCGCGGCACAAGGCATCAATGCGCGGACCATCACCACGGGCATAGACCTCGCGAAACAGATCGGGACACAGATAGCGAACGCACAGATTGGGCTGGTGCTCGACGCGGAGCGAGCAGCCGGACGGGCCACGAAACGCGCAGCCGGCATGATCGCCGATCGGCAGTTGCAAATCCCTGGGCATGGTGCCGGACTGACGGAGCGCGGCAATCTCATCGTCGTTCCAGGCATCCTCGGTCACCAGTCCGCAGCAGTGACCGCCCGCGAAGTGGCCATGCGGTGGCGGATGACCCATCGCACAGGTCCGACAGCTCATCACCGTACCGATCGCCTCTTTCAGCTCGCGACGCAGCCGCAGAAGCTCTGTCGACGCTGCGGCTTCCTCATGCCCGACTTCGCCCGCCGCCGGCTCATCACGGAAACGCTCCCGCAGCCGCCGCGTCTCATCGGCGCGGGTTCGTGGCTGCTTGAGCCGATCGAGCAAGTGCGACAGAGGAATCCACATCTCGCGCGCATTGTAGGATCGGGCCCGGTCCCCGCCAAGCACCGCATCTCTATGAACGCCTTGACTAAAATGCGTGCGGGAAGATACAGTTTGGCGATGCTGCTCCTCAATGCTCGCGCTCCGCTGTCCCCTTGTGCCCTGGCTTTCTGTGCGGCGCTCGTTACCACCACTGGCTGCCCGAAGCCGTCCGCCATCAAGGTCCCGCCGCCACCGCCCGGTGACATGCTCCGCTACGTCGCCAAACAGAACGACAAGCTGTCCGGCAAGGTCAACGTCCGCTTCGAAGACGGCGACATCGGCGTCAAGAAGCCTGCGGTCTACGCCTTCCTGTTCAAGGAGGAGCACCAGGCCCAGAGCGTCGATACCTCGGGAAACATGAACTTCGGCGCCTCGTTCTTTGATGTCGAGCCCGTTGGTGACAGCCCGAAGGACAAGAAGGCCGGCGAGCCGCTGGCGCGTGCCCTTCAGTCGGTGAAGATTTCCTACACGATGAGTCCGCGCGGCGATATCACCAACTTCGACGTCAAGATCCCCGACGACATCAAGGACACCAAAGAGGGCAAGCAGATGGAGCGCCAGCTCGGTTATGTGCGCCTCATCGCCCAGTGGGTCTACGGGGCCGATCGCGGGCCGCAGTTCGACCCCGGCCACATCGAGTCGGGCAAGTCATGGCCGATCCGCGCGTCGATCCCCACGCCGTCGGGCGGCAGCAAGAACTGGGACATGACCTGCACCTACGCCAAGAAGGAGCAGGGCATCGCCTTCATCAACATGGAAGGCAAAGTCTCGGGCGAAAACCAGGGCACCAAGCTCTCGGGCGAGGTCAAGGGCGAGCTGCGACTGCGCATCGGCGAAGGTCGGCTCACCTACCACGACATCGACACGACCTCGACCTTCCGCGCGGGCGACCAGGCCACCGGCGGCCACCAGGTTCACATCCACGTCACCTGGGAAGCCGATCAGCCGGCCGTACCATCGGGTGACGGCACCGCTGTGATGCCGTAGTCCGTCCGCAGTTCGTCTGCCAACTCGTCACTTTCCACGTTTCTTCCCTCTCCGCTGGGCGTCCGACGATCTAAGCTCCCGCTCTCTTTGGGAGCGTGCTGATGACCTTTTCGAAAAATTGGCAGTGGCTGCTGGTGCCGGTGCTCGGCGGCCTGCTCGCGCTGGGCATCCGAAGCGCGAGTGGCGACGACAACTCCGGGGGCGATGTCCCGGTGGGAATGCTCACCTTCATGGCCGCCGATGTCACGAGCTGTCCGCAGGGCTTTCGGCCCGCGACCGAGACCACCGGACGATTGGTGGTGGGAGTGACCGATAGCGATGCCGTCGGCAAGCTGGTCGGCACCGGGCTCACCAATCTAGAAGATCGCACCCATGCTCACTCATTCCAGAGCGCTGTCGATCTGCCCTACAAGTCGATTTCGGCGGCCAATGGCGGCAACAACCAAGGCGCCAAGGCGGCCCGCTACACCGACGATGGAACCACGGAGCCAGCAGCGACGGGTCTGCCGTTTGTGCAGCTCGTGGGCTGTGTGAAGCAGTGAGGCCGGTAATGCGTGCCCCAGCTCTGCTCGCCGTGGCGGCGGCCTGGCTCGGACTCTTGTCGTGTGCTCCGAACTCTCCCGTCGCTGACCTAGAACCCGATGATGCGGCAGCTCATGAGCCGCCTGACCTGGCTTCCGGACCGGACCTGGCCGTGCCTCGTGGCGACTCCCTTCCCATCGGGGCAGTTGCGTATTTTCAGCGCAAGGACTGCCCGCGCGGCTGGGAAAAGCTCAGCAAAGCCGCCGGTCGCACGCTGGTTCCCACCGTCGGTGCCGATCCCGTCGAGATTGCAGCTTTTGACCCGCTTATGGACAGCGAGGAACGCAGCCACGGCCACAGCATCGCCGCGACGATGAACCTTCCCTCGGTCGGTTACGCTGGAATTGCCGGCGAGGCCAACCACGGCGTCGGTCGCAGCGGCAACACACCGGTCACGGGCAGCCTCGGAAAAGCGCCAAGCGGCCTGCCCTACGTCCAACTGTTGGTTTGTCACAAGACCGAGGAGCCCGATGCTCGCCAGCGCGCCGTCGCCACCGGCACCCTCGTCTTCTTCCGCAACACCGAGTGTCCACCAGGCTTTGTCCAAGCCGGCGCCAGCCAAGGTCGCTTCATCATCGGAGTCCCCGAGCTAGCGACGCCCGGCCAGAAGTTCGGCGGTCCCCCACTCAAGAGCGGAGAGAAGCGCGGCCACCACCACGCTCTCGCCGGCAACATCACCACTTCGTCACACGGCATCGCTCTCGCCAGCGGCGGAACCTCCGGCTATGCCAAAAACGACAAGCATTCCTTCCAAGTCGACAGCAGCGACGACGGCTCAGGATTCCCCTACCTACAGCTTTTGCACTGTCAGAAGCAGTGAGTTCCCCGCCGACGAAACAAAGGGCAGCGTCGTCTGACACTACTTGGAGGTATTGAGCAGAACGCTGATCATCGAGCCGCTGGATATCGGCACCACCAGATCGGGCAAGCGGTCCCCGTTGACATCCGCAGCGACGACATCGTTGTGGGAACCCGGCGCCATGATGTGCAGCGGCGGCGCAAACTGTCCCCCGCCCTTGCCCAGCATCACCGTCACCGTCCCTGCCGAGCCAACATTGACCGTCACCAGATCGAGCGTCCCGTCGAGGTTGAGGTCCACCGCGATGACCGGCTGCGGCGTCGAGCCTCCCGTCGGCAAAAGCACCGCCGGTTGGAAGGTACTATCGCCGTTTCCCAGCAGGACCCGCAGCGCTCCACCGTCGGGGTCACTCACCACCAAGTCGGCCTTGCTGTCGCCATTGAAGTCAGCCGCGACGACACTATGAGGACCAGCACCCGCAGAGACATAGCGCGGAGTGGCAAACTTGCCGCCTTGGTTTGCCATGACCGCGACGGTACTGTCGTCGTACTGGGTGACCGCCAAATCGGCCTTGCCGTCGGCGTTGAAGTCAGCGCTGCTAATGCCGAAGCTCCCTGACCTTAGACCCTGCGAGCCGTTGTTGGTGAAGGTGCCATCGCCCTTGCCAAGCAAAAAGCCGATGCCATTGGCCGCAAAGGCAAAGTACGGCACCGCGAGATCATATTTTCCGTCGCCGTTATAGTCTCCGCCCGCCAAAGTCGCAGCCGACGCACTGACCAGGCTGCGTGCCGACAGCAGCGTGCCATCGCCCTTGCCTGCGAACAGCCACAGACTCGCGCCACCGCCATCGCACGCCACCATCACGTCGAGCGCCTGATCCGAGGTCACTTCGCTCAGGAGCAGTCCGGTCGGGGTGCCCGAGACTCCGACCCGACGGAAAGCGTCAAAGTTGCCGTCGCCCTTGCCACTCAGGAGCGACAGGCTACCGGAGCTGTGACTGGCAACGATCAAGTCGAGCTTGCCATCGCCGTTGAGGTCGCCGAGGACGAGTCGGGATGGCCGGTTGTCGACGGCAAAGTTGCGGGCGGTTCCAAAGGAAAGCTGGCCCGGATAGTAGGCGAACAGATCGCTGCGAACGACCTCCTTGCCGTCGGGACGGCGGACCTTGATGTCGACCAGGCCGAGCTTGCCAGGACTTGGCGGCAGCGTGGCGGTCAGTTCCTCCTCGCCGGTCAGGTTTACCAGCGCCGAATCAACGCCCGCAAAAGCGACACCCGCGCCCTGCTCAAAGCGCCGTCCACGCACCGCCACCTTGATGCCGCCCGTCGATGGGCCACGCGCCGGACTGACCGCGTCGATCACCAGCGGATCGAGCCCAGCGCCATCCTTGCCGGACGGGTGGTTGCCGAGGTCGGGCAGATAGCCGCCGGCGCTACAGGCCGATAGACCGAACCCAACAACGTAGGCAATAAGCTGTCCGTTTCCCACCTTGTCCCACAGCAGGTGCCGCATGGCCGCATGCAAAGACAGAGCGGGCCAACCAGTCAACGAAAAATCGCGCCGTATCCGCGGCGCTTGCTGCTGGAATCGGTGATATACGCGGGGCCATGGCTGCCGCTGCTCTCGACCACGCTGCTGCGAGTGAGTCTTCGCCGTTTGCTGCGCTCTCCGAGGTCCGCCATGGGCTGGCCCCGCACTACGCCGCGCTGCGCCAGATTCCAAGCCGCCAGAAGCTGCTGCGCAGTCCGCTCTACCAGACCATCGCGCCCGAGCTGGCGCCGCTGCTCTCATCCGTCGAGACCGGACAGCACCGCCAGCCTTCTCCGCCTGGCTCCCCGAGCGGCACCTTGCGCGTGGTGGCCTGGAACATCCAGCGCGGTCGCCACTTGTCGGCGTTATGTGAGGCCCTGCGCAGCGATCCCATGCTGGCGCGTGCCGACGTGCTGCTGCTCTCGGAGGTCGACAACGGGATGGGTCGCTCCGGCAATCGCAACGTCGCCCGCGAGCTGGCCACGCAGCTTGGGATGAACTATGCGTTCGGGGTCTCGTATCTGGTGCTCGGCGACGATGTGCTGGAAAACGAGAGCGGGACGGCCAACTCGCTGGCGCTTGCCGGGGCGGCGGTGCTGTCGCGCTGGCCACTCGGGACGGTCTACAACCTCGACCTGCCGGAGCTACGCGACAAGTTCTCGTCGAAGAGTGAGAAGCGGCTCGGCAAAAAACGGGCGCTCGCAGCGGAGGTGCTGTTGCCGACGGGACCGCTGTGGGTCTCGACCTGTCACCTGGACTCCAATGCCTCGCCGAGGCAGCGCAGTGAGCAGCTCTCGGCCTTGCTGCGCGAGCTGGCGACCCATGGCGAGCGGCAGCTGGTCGGCGGCGACTTCAACACCACCACCTACGATGCCTCGGGGAAGGGCGCGCTGTTCTACGACCTGCTCCACAAGTTTGTCACCAGAGGCTTCAATGCCACCGTCGACGGCTATATGACTCCCGAGGCCAGCTACGAGCAGCCGATCTTCGCCGTGCTCGACGAGCTGGGCTTTGCACACGATGGCTTCAACGACCGCAGCCACGGCAGCTACTTCTACGACGTCGAGAGTCCGTACGCGGAGGCCAAGCTGATCCAGAAGGTCGGCGGCGTGGCGACTCGCTGGCTCCAGCGGCGACTGCGTCCTTGGAACGGCTGCGTCCCGGCCAAGCTCGACTGGTTTGTCGGCAGGAACCTACGCCCGGTCAGCGCCGGTGTCGTCGAGGTCATGCCCCAAAACGGCATCCCCGTCTCCGATCACCAGCCCATCTTTGTCGATGTAAATATGAAGTAGCTGCGGAAGTGGGTGGCTAAGGAGCCCACTCGAAGCCGAGGAAGGCGTAGTAGCGACCGTAGACGTCGACCCCCGCCGAGCCAATGCCACCGCGCGCCCCGAGCAGAATGCCAAACGGATCGAGGTGCAGCCTGACACCGCCACCCACCGACGCTGCGGCACCAACCCCTCCAGACAGGGCGAGCGACGCATCGAGCTGGGCAATCAGACCGAGACGCCACAGCTGAACCTCGGCCATATAGCTCATGGCCCAGCGCAGCTGATTCTGGGGCAAGTTCACCGCCGCCGTCAGACCCTGCGTCGTCTGGAGACCAAAGCGCCCCAGGATCGCCGCCAAGCCAACCGCTGGATCGATGATCACCGGCCTGCCCTTGGTGGCTTCGCGCGGGAATGTACCCGTCGGCAGTTGGAGCCGCAGCAGCGGTCCGAGCAGCAGCCGTCCCCCGAGCGCCTGAAGCGGAACGCCACGCACACCGAGCGAGACATCACCAAAGGCCACTCCACTCGTCGACAGCGCGGAGTCGGCAGCCGGCGTCAAGTTCGAGTGATAGAGCAGCGGCACGTTCAGGTCAAACGACAGCCGCTGACGGAGCAGCGCCAGCTCACCACCGACGTCAACACGCCCTAGGGTGATGCTGCTATCACTGCGCGTCGATCCGCCACCCGCAAGGACATAGACCTGCGTACGCGGCTGTAGCGAGCGCGCCGGCAGACCCAGCACTGCCAGCGGCACCGGGATCGTCAAGCCTTCGAGTCGGCCAACCGGCGGCACCACCGGCGGAGTCGCGGGATCGACGGCGACCATCAGCTCGGACTCGGCCTCACCGAGGGTCAGTCGAATCTTGTGCCGTCCTTCACTGAGCGCCAGCTTCTGCTCCCCCGAACAATCGAGCGGCTCTCCCGAATCGACCGTCGCGAGCAGCGGCTGTCCCGCGCCCGAGAGCTGGAGAGCCACTCGCTCCAGGCGGCTGAGGGTGAGCGGCCCGCCCTGCCCCGGACCATTTTGGGCGACGAGCTTCCCATCGGTCCGCACGTTGATGATGTAGAACGAGCGCGGCGCCGAAGGAGGCCCCACGAACTTGTCATTGTCGACGGCGCTCACCCGCACGTAGTACTTGCCAGGCGACAGGTGTACTCGCAACGGCGGCGCGGTGATCTCGCCACCGGCCCGCCGATCATTGAAGCCGGGATCGCGGGCAACCTCGACGATGTAGCGAACCGCTCCTGGCACCGGCGCAAAGTCGACTACCACTTCACCGAGCGGCTGCGGCTCGATCAGTCCGGCCATCGCCAGCACCATGAAGGGCCGATTGCCGTCTTCGCTAGCCGTCCGCGCTTGCCACGCCGGAGCCCCCGGCAGGTCGTGTAGCTCCTGCGCTCCGGTCCCGCGCAGAATCACCGAGCCCTGTCCTGCCTTGATGTTGACGGTGATGCCGTGCGCCCGAACCGCGACCTGGCCTTCGTAGACCTGAACGGCGGTGCGATTGGTCTCGGCATCAATCCGCGCGTCACCTTGCAGCTTGACGTCGCCGCCTGGCGTCTTGACGGTGATCGGCCCGGTCGGCGCCTTGTTGTCCATGTCGGCGCGCAGCGTGCCTTGCTCGAGCTGGACCTCGGCGGCCTTGCCACTCTTGGGCAGGTTCTTGATCACGACCTTGGAGTTGGGCGGAATCTGGAACTTGACCTTGTCACCGGCGGTTACCTCGACGCCACCTTGGCCCGAAGTCTCGATGCGCATGCGTTTGTCGACGGGCTGACCAGGCAGCGCTTCCATCCAGCCCGTCTTGGTCTTGGTACGGACCGCAGGACCGACGTACGACAGACGAGGCGTCTCACTGCCAACCGGCTTGGCCTTGGGCAGCGGCGGCGTCTTGAGCTTGGTCCCGGCAGCAAGAGGCGCATCACAGACGCCAGGATTGCTCTTCTTGAGGTGTGCCAGTCCCGCTTCTCCGTCGCCATAAAGACGGTGGGCGAGCTTGGCACAGTCCTCACCGGGCTGGACAACGGTCTCGGCAGGAGCGGCCTGGGATAAGCCCACTTGCGAGAGCAACAGGGGTAGAACCGCCACGAAGAACAGCCTGCGCATCGTACCGATTATATCGATAAAAATAGCGATTTAGGAGACAAATATCTCAATCGCTAGACGCGAGCTGCGGCCTTGAGATGAGAGCTGGTCTAAGGACGAAAGCCGAAGCAGGTGGCGAGGAAACGACGGGGTTAGCGACGGCTGCGGCGGTCTTCGACTTCTTCGATGTGCGCGCCGAGTACACGCAGACGAGAGACGATGCGCTCGTAGCCACGCTCGATCTGACCGACGTTGAGGATCGTGCTCTTGCCCTGGGCACACAGCGCCGCCAGCAGCATCGCCATACCAGCGCGGATGTCCGGAGACTCGACGGTGCCAGCCCGCAGCAGCGACGGTCCATAGACCAGCGCACGGTGCGGATCACACAGGATGATGCGCGCGCCCATCGACACCAGCTTGTCGACGAAAAACAGGCGCGACTCGAACATCTTCTCGAACATCAGGATCACGCCCTCGCACTGGGTGGCGGTGACGATGGCGATCGAGAGCAGGTCGGCAGGAAACGCCGGCCAAGGCTGGTCTTCGAGCTTCGGGACGTGGCCACCGAGGTCGGAGCGAATCTGCATGCTCTGCGCGCTCGGGACAATCAGGTCATCGCCCTCAATCCGGCAGGTAATGCCGAGTCGCTCGAAGCCGAGCAGCACCATCCGCAGGTGACGAATCCCGGCCTGGGCAATCCGTAGCTCCGAGCGGGTCACCGCCGCCAGACCAATGAACGAACCGACCTCGATGTGATCAGGCCCGATCGAGAACTCGCCGCCGTGCAGCGCGCGTCCGCCGTGGATGATGAGCTGATTGGAGCCAATGCCTTCGATGTGCGCGCCCAGCGTCACCAGGAAGTTGCACAGATCCTGAACGTGCGGCTCGCAAGCGGCATTGCGAAGGATGGTGGTCCCCGTCGCCGCAACCGCCGCTGTGATGGCGTTTTCGGTGCCGGTAACGCTCGGCTCGTCCAGAAAGACATCGGCCCCACGCAGCTTGGTCGCCGTCAGGTGAAAGCGCTCGGAGAGCTGATAAGTCGCACCCAGCTCACCGAGTGCCAGGAAGTGGGTGTCGACGCGACGACGGCCAATCACATCACCACCCGGCGGAGGCAGATGAATCTCACCGCAGCGTGCCAGAAGCGGTGCCGCCAGCAGGATCGACGCCCGAATCCGCGCACAGAGATCCGGGTCCAGCGAGGCCGCCCTCAGCGTCTTGGCGTGAATGTGCAGCGTGTGGGAGTCCTCGCGATCCCAATCCGCCTCCGCCCCGACCGAGCGAATCAGGTCGACCAGCGTCTCGACATCGCGAATCCGCGGGACGTTGCGCAGCGTGACCTTGTCGCTACTGAGCAGTGCCGCAGCAATGATCGGCAGCGCCGCGTTCTTGTTCCCTGCCGGACGAATCGTCCCGTGCAGGCGATGTCCTCCCTCGACGATGTACTGGGTCGCAGCCAATGGCGCCTCCTTGAATGGCGGGGAAACCTTTTGTCAGCACCGCTGCCCCAAGTCAAAAAAACCCACCCATGCTGCCTTCCGGGCGACAGCACGTTGGCTCGACTAGTTGCGACCGAGCAGGCGCCGCCACAGACCCTTTAGCCACTCCCACGCCACCGTGAAAAACAGCGAGCCAGCGTCGAGGGCTTCTTCCTTGGACGCGGGGGCTGGACTCAGCGATGGTGCGACCGGGACCAGCGGGGCTGGCGCAGCGACCGGAGCGGGTGATTCGACGGCAGCGGTCACCACCGGGGCAGCAGGAGGCGTCACGGCGGACGGCGCAGGAGCAATCGGTACGGTCTCAGCGACAGCAGGTGGAACGACCGCGGTCTCTGCAACCGACGTGACAGGCTCGGGAGTCGCGGCAGCCGGAGGAACCTCGACGGGAAGCGCAGCAATGGCGGTCCGTGCCCGCTCGACAAACTGCTTGAACAGCTGCTTGGCGACAGCTTCGAACATGCCGCGACCGAAGCGCACCAGCTTGCCGGCCAGCTCGACGTTGGCATTCACCGAGACTTCACTGCCACCGCTCGGACCTGCTGTCACCTGACAGACCATGGTCATGCTCGCCGAGCCACCACCCGCTTTGTCATCGCCGGAGCCGCTGATGGTCATGCGGTGCGCGACCTCGTCGATCTCGGTCATGGTGGCGCGACCGCGAAAGTCTTGCAGCACCGGGCCGACCTTGACCTTCATGGTCCCAACAAAGGTATCGCCGCCCTCTTGCCCGTCGAGCTTAGCCCCTGGCAGACAACCCGCGACCAGCTCGGGACGCTTGAAGAACGCCCAGACCCTTGCCACCTCCGCCTCCAAAACAAAGCGCTCCTCGACCTTCAAGCTCGACATCGACCCCAGTCCTCCTCTTATGCGACCAGCCTACTTTTCTTTCGTGTCGCGAGGCGAGTGAAACACCAGGGCCACGCAGCACGACGGCAGCAATTCACTGACTCTTCCTTCGGCGTTACCGGATTCTTCACGGAGCCGCCGCACCGTAGCAATTGCAGCGGGCACCGTCCTAGGTAGACTGCTCGCTCTTAGTCCCAAGTACGGAGCCTACTTTCGATGAAAAAACGAGCCGATCACGTCGCCATCTTGATGGATGGCTGCACCCTCTGGTCGAGCGAGCGGCACCTCAGTCGGGAATCGGGGCTCTGGGCCTCGGCACTGGCAGCCGCTTCCACCATCGAGTCCGCCGCCCACAGCGGCATTCGCCACCTGACCCTGATTCCCACCGACAGCTTTCCTCTCTACAGCAGCGGCGAAGCCAGCACCGTCCTCACCCAGCTGTTGCGCAGCCAAGCCGAGACCTTCCGCCACTTGTCGCTGCGCGTCTCGGCCATCGGCGAGCTCTCGCGCCTACCGACCGATCTACAGCACAAGCTTGACGCCATGCACAGCGCGACCAGTCACGAGTTGGGCATGAACCTGACCTTGCTGCTCGGCTACAGCGGTCGCCGCGATCTACTGCGGGTCGCCAGCGAGCTAGCCGTCGAGGTCAAGGCCGGTCGACTCCCCGCTTCCGCGATCTCCCCCGCCCTCATCCAACAGCGACTCAGCACCTCGGCCCTGCCGCCGGTGGACCTCATCATCTACACCGGTCGTGGGCAGCGACTCGCCGACGCCCTGACCTTCGAGTCGGCCTACGCCGAGTTTGCGTTCACCCACTGCCTGTGGCCGGACTTCACCGCGTCCGACTTGCAGCAGGCGCTGGCCGACTTCGGTCATCGCGAGCGCCGCTTCGGCAAGACCTCGGCCCAGCTCCAGACCAGCCGACCGGCGTAGCGATCCCTGCGGAACCGCCGGACAGTCCCCGAGCGGCTGGTGCGACTACTTCTTCGGACGCATGGCGCGGAACAGGGTCTTGAGCCGCTCGCGGTCGTAGCGGGCGTACTCGCTGAACTCCCCGGCCCCTTGCAGCCAGCTGCCACCGTCGATGGTCACGCAGTCACCGTTTTGGTAGGGGCTGGCGTCGCTCATCAGGAATACCGCGAGGTTGGCTAGCTCGCTGTGGTCCCCGACGCGGCCCATCGGCACCCGCTGCTCGACCAGGCCCTCGATCATCGACGCTTCGGGCACCAGCCGCGACCAGGCGCCCTCGGTCGGGAACGGTCCCGGCGCAATCGCGTTGCAGCGAATCCCGTAGATGCCCCACTCGACCGCCAGCGACCGGGTCATCGCCAGCACGCCCGCCTTGGCACAGGCCGACGGCAGCACAAACGCCGATCCGGTCCACGCATAGGAAGTCACGATCGACAGCACCGAGCCCGGCGCACCACGCGCGATCAGGTGTTTACCGACGGCCATGGTCGCGTTTACGGTGCCATACAGGACAATCTTGACCACCGCATCGAAGCCCCCGCTCGTCAGGTCCTCCGCCGCACAGAGGAAGTTACCCGCCGCGTTGTTGATGAGGCCATCGATCTGGCCGTAGCCCTCGACGGTCTTGGCAACGAGCTGGGCGACCTGCTCGGCATCGCGGACATCACAGGGAATCGCACCGGCCTTGCCCCCTTGGGAGCGCAGCTTCTCGACGGCCTGACCGAGCCGCTCGACATTGCGACCGCAGATCACAACCTGCGCGCCGGCCTTGCACAGCCCGTCGGCCATCGACAGACCGAGCCCGGAGCCTCCGCCGGTCACGATGATTACTTGGCCCGATAGCAAATCGGGAGGAAACACCGCGCTCGAGCGCGGCTTGCGACTGGGACGGCTCACTTTGGCTTCGGTCATCGGGAACTCCTGTTGGCTGGTGGGCTTACATCACCAGGCCGCCATCGACGTCGATGGTGCGGCCATTGAAGTAGTCACACTCGATCGCGAACTTGACCGCCAGCCAGATGTCCTCGGGAACACCGACGCGACCGACCGGCACCGCCGCCACCAGCGCATCGCGCGCCTTCTGGTTCATGCCTTGGGTCATTGGGGTCTCGATCATGCCGGGAGCAATGGCGACGCAGCGAATGCCAAAGCCTCCGAACTCGCGCGCCCAGGTGACAGCGTTCGCCGCCAGAGCGGCCTTGGCCGAGACGTAGTTCGACTGACCGCGGTTTCCGTAGCGAGCCAGCGACGACATATTGACGATCACGCCGGGGCGACAGTCGGTCTCGACCATCTTGGCCACCACTTCTCGCACCATGAAGGTCGCGCCGTGGAGGTTGACGTTGAGCACCGCATTCCACATCTCGGTCGACAGCTTGGTGATGGCGCCGGTGGTCTTGTCTTTCTTGACCAGCAGACCGTCGCGCAGGATGCCAGCGTTGTTGACCAGGCCATTGAGTCCGCCCATCGCGCCATGCGCCCAGGTGACAAACGCCTGCACATCGGCCTCGTCCGCCACGTTGAGCCGCCGCCTATGCACGCCCGCCGGAAGCTCTGCCAGGCCCGCCTCGTTGACGTCGCCCGCCGCGACCTGCGCGCCTGCCTCGTGGAGCCGCCGCACAAAGTGCGCCCCCATACCCGCCGCGCCGCCGGTCACGATGATCTTCATATCACTTAGTCGCATGTCATCTTCTCCTTGGAAGTGGTGTGAAACTGGCGGCGGCAGCCTATCACCGGCGACCACCCTCTGTCACCGATTTGCAGGGCCCGCCTCGTCCGCGCCCCGCGTCGCGAAGCCCCGTGCTTAAGTTGAAATAGAAGGAACCGCTTCAAGCGAAGGAGACCACCATGACCCGTACCTTACGAACCTTGCTTTGGACTCTGGTCTGGACGACGCTGGGCAGCACCCTAACCGGCTGTGGAGGCGACAGTGGCAGCGCTACCTATTGTCGCTACGACGGCAAGATCTACAGTCCGGGTGATGGCTTTCGCGCCATCGACGGCTGCAACAGCTGCCGCTGCGGGAGCGATGGACAAGTCGCCTGTACCGAGCTGGCCTGCCTGGCCGCCACCTGTCTGTACAACGGCAAGACCTACAATGCGGGCGCCAGCTTCCCCGCTTCCGACGGCTGCAACACCTGTCAGTGTGACGCGAGCGGCGCGGTCGGCTGTAGCAAGGTCCTGTGTCCCAGCCCACCGTCGACCACTTGGCTCATCACCGACCCGGTTCAGTGCGCCAGCAACCCGTGGGAGCGCATCACCAGCAAAGGCGACGGCAGTGCCCCGGTCTACCCCGACCCCGAGCTGCTCAGCATCGACAACTTCTTCGAGGACCAGGGCGTAAACCTGATCGAGCTGGGCCTGCTCTACCCCGCGTCGAGCGGCGGCGTCTGCACCGCCTGCAACTGCCCGCGCGGTGACTCCCTGCTCGTCCGCGCCTCGACCAGCGACCTCGCCAAGCTCAAGACCTTCGGCTTCACCGAGGTCGGCCCCAGCGATGCCTACGGCCTTGTCGCCCGTCAGTGCGTAAATCCCTGGACCTTCAACGGCAGCATCGGTACCAAGGCCGAGGTCGCCTCCGCCCAGAGCTGGCTCAGCCAAAAGGGCGCCCTGGTGAGCCGCAGCGGCTTCGTCTTCCACACCGACCCCGTCGCCTCCTGCCTCGCCTGCAACTGCCCGCGCGGCGACATCCTCGCCACCTTCCCCCAAAACGCCACCGCCGTCGGAATCCTCACCAGCTTGCAGTTCACCTTGCTTAGCCGCTGAGCCCCAGCCATCGTCCGCCCCACCCCCGCTTGCGACCACGGTCATTGCGGCGGTACGATTTCGGGATGGCTTCCGGGGACAAGATTGTCTTTCAGGACCCGTATGTGACTCTGACGGTGGCGGAGTCGAGTGCGATGTGGCGTTTTGTGCGATCGGTGGTGCCCTACCCTACCGTCGAGGCGATGCGGGAGAGCTTCCTCAAGATCATGGAGCTGTGCTTGTACCTCCCCAAGCAGCAGCTCAGCTTGCTCGTCGACATGCGGCAAGCGCCGGCCCGCAATGATCCGGTGTTCGAGCTGGTGCAGCGGACGCTGCGCAAGGAGTTGCTGCTGGTCTTTGCTCGACGGGCGACGCTGGTAAACACAACCGCCGGGTTGCTCCACGTTCAGCGCTATAGCCGCGAGGATGGCGTCAAGGTAATCGGATTCACCAGCGAAGTGGAGGCCGTGGCGTACCTGCTCACCGGTCAGATTCCTTCTACGGCCAAGTAAGTCGTACTTGCCGTTTGGCGGTTGCGGATTAGGTTTTTCCACCATGACCACCAAGAAAACCACCAAGAAACCAGCTCCCGCCAAGACCCTTACCAAGCCAGCGGCCCCTGCCAAGACGGCAGCCAGCACCGCGCCCCATGACTCGATTGCCGAAAACCGTCGACTGCCGATCATGGCCGCGACAAGCATTCCCAAAGTCCCGGTCGGCTTTGTACCGACTCCCAACGAGGAGCGGACGCGCCGCCTGACCCGTCCCGCCGAAGCCCTGCGCGCCGAGCTGCTGGTCGCGCTCGATGAAGTGATCTCCCGCAAGGCGACCTACCACGCCGAGCTGGGAGACCTTGCCCCTGATCCGGCCCAGGCGGAAGCGCTGCGACCTCGACTGTCGGCGCTACGCGAGTCGGTGGTGGCAGTCGACAGTCTGGCGGCCTTCCTACACGAGATGGAGGAGATCGCGGTGAGCGACGCCGCCGACTTTCTCCAGAGCGTGACCGAGGAAGTCGAGCACCGGGCGCGCAAAAAGACCGAGCTTGCCATGGCCTACTCGCGGGTACTTCACATCGCCGAGCAGCGCCGCCAGCTCATCTCCAACGGCATCGCCCGAGCCAAAGACAAAAAAGACCCCGGTTCCCCCCCGGCCTAACCCCAGCCCAAGCCTCAGTAGACTTGAGCCTATGGCTTAAGTATCGTCCGCCCCATGCGGCGGCTCCTCGCGCTCCTGCTCTTGGTCTTGGCGATGGCCCGCGTCCCCACCAGAACGACTGAGCGGTAGCGCCGTGGACCACATCCGTTCCATTCACTGTTTTGACAAACAATCTGAGGCCCTCGTCAAAGAGATCCCGCTCCGTCCGGTTGCGCTGTCCTTCTTACGAGAGACCTTTGGGGAGGATCTCGAGTGGGATAGAGATCCGCTGATTGGCAATGTCTATGTCATTTATCCAAAGCACGCCAAGGCGCTGGCTCCCTATCTGCCAGAGCCGCTAGACCTCGAGCGTTGTTTCTGCCAGCTCGAGAGCACCTGCCCAGTGTCTTCTCGCTGGAATGCCGTGGCGGCAGGCCCAGACAACTTGCTCGCGATCTTCGATGACGATCGGCAGACCGGCACCCTTTACCTCTACAAAGAAGACGGCACTCCCGATCAAGGGGTGATTGCGCAGACGCGGGTGTATCGCTCTGTCGATGTACCGGACATTCATGCGGCGAACATTCAGCTCGGCTGGAACGACGACCAGAGCGCCTGCTGGGTGCGGGTGGGAGACCTCTATCGAGAGCTTGCGGTGCCTGCCCCCAGCGATTTCCCCCGTCCATCCACGTCGCGGTAGACTTGAGCCTATGGCTTAAGTATCGTCCGCCCCATGCGGCGGCTCCTCGCGCTCCTGCTCTTGGTCTTGGCGATGGCCCGCGTCCATGCCGAGCCCGCCCGACTCCCGCAGCCAGCGCTCCTTCCGCCAGCCAGCCCGCTCTGTGATGCATCCCTGGTTCCCTGCCTCGAGATCGACGATCGGGCAGCGCATGCCTATGCTCACCTGCTCGTCCTTCCGAAGACTGCGCTGCGGAGTACCGCACTCTCGATTCCATACGGACTTTCGCTGGGACTTTTTCGTCGCGTCTCGGTCGGAGTCTCCTCTCATACTTCCTTTTGGTCACAGGCTGGCTCCGATTGGCGGAGTCAAGGGCCGGCTCGGCTCAGTGCAGCGGTGCTGCTGTGGCCTCTGCACGCTCCCCAAGCAACTCCATCCACCCTCCGTATCGGCATCGCCTACGATCACGAGCTGAGAGCCGGTCCTTTTGATGGTCCAAACTCTCTGGGTGTGGTGGGGAATCTGGGCTCTGTTCGGGTGGTGGGAGTCAAGACCCTGGGTCTCTTCGCTGGGACACTCAGCGTCGGCGCACTGATCGATTCTGCTCGCCAGTATGCCTTGGGAGAAGCCGCCGCTCAGCTCGGCTTCCAGCTGCCATTCCTCCGCTCGCTCAGGGTCTCTGTGGATGCTCTTGTGCGGGGTACACCAGCGTATGTGAGTCGTGATCTAGCGATGACGGCAGGGGAATATGAGCTTCCTCCGCAAGGTGTCCTCGGCGTCGGAATCAGCTATCAGCCGCATGCCCGCGTCGACTTCGGGGCCGCTGTTCAGCGTGGGTTTGGGGGTCTTGCTCCATGGTCGATCCTCTTTCGTTTCGTGACGCTCAGCGTGGGCAAGACGTACGAAGGACAGGCCGCCACACCTCTCACCGAGCTAGGCGCAGCGCTCGCTGCACACGCCGCACAGCGGCTGAAGCAATCGCTCGAGGACTTGTTACAAGAGATCTATGAGGCGTCTCCCATTGATCCAAAGCTCGACGACAGCTGCTTCATTCGCGATGACGATGGCAGCATCATGGGCCGCTTTGGAACCCGCACTGCTGATGGTCGATTCTGCGAGAAGGACGGCGCCAAGATTCCGATTGGTAGAGAGCTATGGCGAGATCAGCGTGGCGATAGACTCTGCAACGACAGTCGCCACAATCCACTCACCCAGCAGCGCGAACTGTATGACTGCGTGCTGTGGAAAGGGAATCGGGAATGGAATCCTGCACATCAAGCCCGACTCAACGAGCGATGTGAGCTACGCGACCAAGATGGCCGACTGCTCGGACAGCTGGGTAGTACGATCGGAGAAGGACAGCGCTGCCGATATCCGGTCCAGCGCGACAACGGAAAATACGGAAAGTACACCGACTACCAAGAGCAGCCGCGCGACAGGATCTTCTATACGGATGCCGAGCGGAGTCGCGTCTGTGAGACGCCCAACCTCAAGCGCTGCTTTGTGGCTGCCGCTGAAGGACGCGACTCGCTGAAGATGGAGCCCGCGGAGCGCTTCGCACGGGGGGCCGATCGGGCTGTGGACGGGCGGCAGCAGCATCTCCGGCAGAGCGGTGAAGCCATCGAGGACCTTGCGACTGGCAGAGTCAGCCTCACCACGCTCAAGGATGAAGTCACCGCCAAGACCAAGAAGCTGTCCGCGACAGTGACTGACCGCGACAAGCTGCAAACATACGCCAAGGAAAAAGTGGCGGGGTGGCTTCAGGGCATCGAGAAGTGGTCTAGGAAGCGAGGCGATGATCAGCTTGATGATGCCGGAGGTTTGGCTGCGGATGCCGTGATGGACGGCGCCGTCACCCTAGGAATCGGCGCGGTAGGCAAGAGCCTAGGGGGCGTCGTCAGCGAAGCCGAGCAAATCGGCAAGGCCGGGGCCAAGCGGCTCGAACGCGAAGTCGCAGAGCATATCGATGAGGCAGCCGCCCGTCGGGCGTTGGCGCATATGCCCAAGGAAGTGCCTGACTATCTGCCAGCATTTCCGTCCGCACAGAAAGTGAAAAGCAAGTCCACCGTTCAAGGTGGTGGACATCGACGGCGTCGCTGGGTTGATGACGAAGGACTGATTTACGAATGGGATAGCCGGCATGGCACGCTCGAAGTTTATAGTAAGGCTGGTCGTCATCGCGGAGAATTCGATCATAAAACTGGGCAACAGATCAAACCACCAGATCCCACCAGAAAGGCTGAGCGCTGACCATGTCTCATAAGAGATTTATCGGATGTTACGATAAAGAAACAGACAAACATATAAAGGACATCGGTCTCAGGCCAGTTCCTCTGACCCTCCTCCAGGATCTGTTCAAGACAGAGTTCGAGTGGGATCGAGATCCTCTTGTGGGCTACGCATATGATATCACTCCTAACCATGCACAAGCACTGATTCCCTACGCTGTAGAGCCATTCGACCTAGCGCATTATGACTACTTCTTAGAGAGTAGCCGCCCAGCTCACTATCGAATGAGCATGATGGCCGGAGGAGCAGCCAATCTGATCGCCGAATTTGTAGATGATGGTACGGAAGCATATCTCTGTCTCCTCAAAGAAGACGGCACTCCCGATCAAGGGGTGATTGCGCAGACGCGGGTGTATCGCTCTGTCGATGTACCGGACATTCATGCGGCGAACATTCAGCTCGGCTGGAACGACGACCTGAGCGCTTGCTGGGTGCGGGTGGGAGACCTCTATCGAGAGCTTGCGGTGCCTGCCCCCAGCGATTTCCCCCGTCCATCCACGTCGCGGTAGACTTGACTCTACCTATAGCCGAAGTTGACTCTGCCTATGGCTGGACTTGAGCCCTCCTATTGCCAGACTCGTAGTCAACAGTAGTGGCTTCAAGCCTACGCCTAGGTAGACTCAAGTCCTCGTCAGGGCAGACTCAAGTCCTCGTCAGGGCAGACTCAAGTCCTCATCGCGGCAGACTCAAGTCAACATCGGTGGCTAGGTGGCTGGATTGATCCTGGGCTGGTGTTCCTGGTCGGGCGCTTGAAGCTCTGGATGGGCGTGGACGCCGCCGGCCAGCGAGGTCACTTGGTAGCGGTGTTGGGACAGCAGCCGCGCGGCGAAGTAGCTGGTCTTGCCGTGCGCGCAGAGCGTCACAATCGGCAGACTCGGATTGAGCGCCCCCAGACTGCGCCGGAGCGTAGACAGCGGAATGTTGACGGCTCCCGCGACGGGATGCTCTGCGGCTGCGGCTGCACTCCGGACATCGACAAGCTGCGTCGCTCCACGTTCCGGAAGGGAGTCGGTCGGCACAAACAGACCATCACGACGATTGGTAGCGGCAAAGCCAGCGAGGTTCACCACATCTTTGGCACTCCCAAACGGAGGCGCATAGGACAGCTCCAGATGCACCAGATCATCAATGGTCAGCTGGCCGCGTAGCGCTGTTGCCATGACATCCAAGCGCTTGTCGACGCCATCGGCCCCGTAGGCTTGCGCCCCCAGCACCCGACCCGTCTGGGGCTCCCACAAAAGCTTGAGCGTCACGGTCTGGGCACCCGGAAAGTAGGACGCATGGGAGGAACCAGAGACCAGCGTGCTCACGTACGGCTTCCCCAGCTCCTTCAGCCGTCGCTCCGAGAGCCCGGTAATGCCAGCGGCCAGCCGGAAGACCCGCACGATCGAAGTCCCAATCGAGCCCGGATAAGGAAGCGCTGCGGCACCGCGAACGATGTGATCGGCACAGGTTCTTCCTTGTCGGTTGGCTGGCCCGCCGAGCGGAACATTCGACAGACCTCCCGTCAGTGGATCGGGCGCTGCACAGACATCCCCGACCGCGTAAACCGCCGGATCGCTGGTCTGCATGTACGAGTTCACCACGATGTGTCCACGGGGTGTTAGATCGAGTCCGGCCTGCTTCGCGAGCGCGGACTCTGGACGGACTCCGATCGACAGGATGACTGCGCCAACCACGATCCGATCGCCGTGTGAAGTGAGCGCCGTCACCGTGTGTCCTGGTCCCGCTTCAAACGCCGTGATCGCGGTGCCCAGTCGCAGATCGATGTGATGAGCGCGCAGATCGTGCTCGATCGGTCGCACCATCTCGGCATCCAGCACCGGCAAGATCTGCGGCAACAGCTCGACGAGATGAACCCGCTTCCCAAGGTGCGCCAGCTGCTCGGCCATCTCCAGACCAATAAAGCCCGCACCAATTACCAAGACGGAAGAGAGGTGCCCAAGCGCGGTCTTGATGCGATCCATGTCTTCCAAGTTGCGCAGTGCATGGATCTGCGGGAGGTCGATTCCTGGCAGCGGTGGACGAAGCGGTGCCGCCCCCGGCGCTAGGACCAGTTGATCGTAGGGCAGGATAGACTCCCGACCACTCTGCCGGTCCACTACGGTCACAGTACGCGCCGTGCGATCAATGCGAGTCGCCTCGGTGTTTGCGAGCACCTGCAAGTTGAGCAGCGCGCGCAGAGACTCCGGCGTCTGGACCGCGAGCTGAGCACGATCGGCAATCTCACCACCGATGTGATAGGGAAGACCACAGTTGGCGAAGCTCACGTCGGGACCGCGCTCGATGATGGTGATGTCGGCAAATTCGTCGAGTCGGCGCAGTCGTGCCGCAGCCGAAGCACCACCGGCCACGCCACCTACAATCACAACCTGCCGAGAGGGAGAGACAGTCTTCATGAGAGTTCAACAGCTCCTTTGAGATCGAGTTCACTCGTCCGATACGATAAGTCGCCCCCGGACTACTGCTAGGACCAAAGTTCCTTGACAATCCCTTGGCCCAACACCTTGAACTTGGCTCCTTGGTCGTGCTTGTGGGGTGATACAATCCGTCTTCGTGTCAGGATTTCAACCGGTCAGTGACTATCCACTTCTCCGCTTTCGCCACGAGCGAGAGGGCATTGTACGAGAGACGACGCGACGGGCGCTGGCGGTCGTGCTCTCGGGGGGTGCGCCGGAGTACATACTCAACGATGCTTGCCTCCAGGAAATTCGCCGTCTGCACGAGAGCGCGGCGCAGGAGGAGGTGCGGGGGCTGTCTGACTGGAAGCGGCTGTGGCGCTCGATTGGTGGCAAGACCCGACGAGAGCTAGAGCAGGATCTGGAAGGGCTGATCCACGACTACTCCGAGGATGTGGCGGGCGGCTTCAACCGTCAGGTCTACACCTTCGCGACACGAGTGGTCCCGCCGGCGCTGTCGCTCTTGCTGACGCCGGAGAGCCCGCTGCGCCTGCCGCTGCACATGCTCCAGCCGCAGAAGCTGCTCGAGCTTTTGTCGGAGCGACTGATTCTGCAAGGGCCGCTCGAGCAGCTGCGGAAGCTGGCACAGCAGGGCACGCTGGTCTGTGTGCCGACGCACCTGTCGAACCTCGACTCGCCGGTGATGGGCTATGCGCTGCAAGCGGCGGGGCTGCCACCGACGACGTATGGGGCCGGCAAGAACCTGTTTACCAATCCGATCCTCGGCTTCTTCATGCGAAACTGCGGCGCCTATCGGGTCGACCGGCGGATTCGTCATGAGCTGTACAAGGACGTGCTCAAGACCTACTCGCAGGTGATTCTCGAGCGTGGTTACCACTCGATGTTCTTCCCCGGTGGGACGCGCTCACGCTCGGGGCGGGTCGAAGGCAAGCTCAAGCTGGGTCTGCTCGGGACGGCGCTGACGGCAACAGTGGAGCGCTTCCGGCGGCAGGCGGGACTGGCCCAGGGTGCGCCGATCAAGCCGATTTACCTGGTGCCAGTGACCATCAACCAGCAGCTCGTGCTCGAGGCCGAGACGCTGATCGCCGACTACCTCAAGGAGACCGGCAAGGCCCGCTTTATTATCGAGGACGACGAGTCGGCGCAGTGGCGCAAGGTGGTCGACTTTGTGCGATCGACGGCGTCGCACACGGGCGCGATTGTGATTCGCTTCGGCGCGCCGATGGATGTCCTCGGCAATCCGCTGGCGGAGTCCGGCGAGTCCTTGGGTCCACATGGGCAGGTGGTGGACCTTTCGCGCTACTTCTGGGTGTGCGGCAAGCCGCAGCATCTGGCGCAGCGCGACAGCGAGTATATGAACCAGACCGGGGCGGCAATTGGGCGGGCGTACCGGCGGGAGACCGTGCTTCTGCCGACGCACCTGCTTGCCTATGTGCTGTGGCGACGGGTCTGTCAGGCGCTGCCGGGGCTCGATGTCTACCGACGACTGCGCCAGCCACTCGATCTTCATGTCCCGCATGAGGAGCTGCTGGCCGAGATCGAGCGGCTGCAAGTACACCTGCGCCACAAGCGGCATCACCTGGGACCGCGCGCCGATGGCAGCCCGGAACAGGTGGTCGACGCTGCGCTGGCCGCCTTTGGCAGCTATCACACCGTGTCCGCGGCACTACGGACGCCGTCTCAGGCCGTGACAGTTGGCGACCGGCAGCTGCTGTACTACTACCAAAATCGAATCGAATCGCTGGGGGATGAGCAATGACAGGCCTTCAAGTTGCGGTCATCGGCGGTGGACGCTGGGCCCGCGCACTCGCATCGTTTCTTCTTCACAATCAGCGGCGCTCGCCTGAGCGGATCAGCCGGGTGCTGCACTACCGACCCCCGCGGGAGCTGCTTCGCGCCGGTCACGAAGACACGCGCAGCGAGGGCGATGCCCACCACACCGATGTCCCAGCCGCAGTCGGAGAGGTGCCAGACGTGAGCGCGGTCGAGTCGGCGCAGCAAGCCGAGCGGCGGCAGGTCACCTCCATTGCCCTATCGGAGCTGTCGGCGGCGGACGTGATCTTTATGGCCGTGCCGGCGTCCTCGGTGCGCAAGGTGCTTCGGCTCGCCGCGCCCTATCTGCACGGCGGTCAGACGCTCATCCACGCGATCGGCAGCGTCATTCCGGCCAGCGAGGAGTGTCCGCACGCGACCCTCATCTCGCACGCAATTGCCGAGGAGACGCCGATTCGCAAGATTGGGGTGCTCGCCGGCCCGGCGCTGGCCCCGGATCTGGAGGAGTTTGCGCCGGCAGCCCTGGTCTGTGGCAGCCGCTTCGATGAAGTCGGGCAGCAAGCAATTCAGGTGCTCTCGGGTCACTCGCTGCTGGTCTATACAACCCATGATCTGATTGGTGTCGAGCTGGCACGAGCGGGCTCAGCGGCGATTGCGCTGGCGGCGGGCGTGGCGAACATCCTCGACCTGGGGACTCCAGCGCGGGCGATTCTGATCACGCGCGGTGCCGCCGAGATGGCGCGCATTGGCGTCAAGCTAGGCGCCGAGGAGCGGACCTTCTTTGGTCTGGCGGGAGTCGGTGAGTTTGTCGCGGCGACGGAGCGGCGCGGCTCGGCGGACTTTGAGCTGGGACGACTGCTCGGGCAGCGGGTTCCGGTGCAGGAAGCGCTGAAGCAGGTCGGGCGGGTCTGTGATGGACCGGCGATGGTTCGGGAAGCGCACCTTCTCGGCCACAAGTACCACGTGCGGACCTCGATCGTCTCGGCGCTCTACCATCTGCTCCATGGCAAGTTCGATACCAAGGATGCGCTGATGGCCCTTTTGTCAACCGATGTCCACGACGAGAAGGAGTAGCAAGTTCATGACCGACCGACCCACCACCCCGGGCCGACGCAAGCTGCTGGTCGCTGCCATTGGCGTCGGCGCACTCAACTTGGTCGGCTGCGGCAAGCTGGTCTCCGGCAACTTGGTCGCCCCACCCCCTTGCGAAGTCGAGTTCACCCCCGGCTACTGTCCGCAGCTCGATGGCGGCGCGGACGGTGGCACGGACGGTGGCAGCCGCGACATGAAGTAAGAGCCCCTCGTCGCTCGTCAGGGCTGCCAGCTCGGCCAGTCAGCGGGGAGCAGTCCAGCGCTGCGGAGATCTTCGAGCACGGCACAGAGCGGCAGTCCGACCACGTTGTCAAAGCTGCCCTCGATCGAGCGGATGAACGCGGAAAAACGACCTTGGATGGCATAGGCGCCGGCCTTGCCTCGCCACTCCTCGCTGCGCAGATAGCCGGCGATGTCGGCGTCGCTGAGCGGTCGCACGTTGACCCGCGTCGTGACCACCCGCCCGACTCTCTGTAGCTGACCATCCGGCCCCAAGTAGCGAAGGTGATAGCCGGTCAGGACGGCGTGCTGTTTGCCAGACAGCAGGGTCAACATTTGGCGGGCTGCCCCCTCGTGCGGAGGCTTACCGAGCAGCGCGCCCTCGACGGTCACAATCGTGTCGGCAGCGAGAATCGGCGAACCAGGCACACACAGCTTGGCGGCGGCATCGGCTTTCTGCTGGGCGAGCCGTGCCACCAGGGACTCGGGGTGCTCACCGACCCCGGGAGTCTCATCCAGATCCACCGGCCAGACTGCGTGTGGAACCGCCGCAGCAGCGAGCATATCGATTCTTCGCGGGGACGCAGAGGCAAGGACGAGCAGCGACATGCCGCGCATCTATGCACACCTTGGCCCCGCTTGGAAAGCCCGCCGCGCCCCCCGAGCGAGCTGGTGCGGACAGCTCGGCGCCCCCGAAAGCATCGTCGACATGTTACGATAACTATGCCCTTTTTTGTCTGTCGAGAAGCAGGGCCAAGTCGAGGTTCCGCGCATGGCAAGCAACGCACCCAAAGCCAGTAGCTCCTTTTCCGACACCGACACCATTTCCCAGCGGACTCCCGCCCATCAAAGTGCGCTTCCCAACGATGGGCCTGCGGCGGGTCACAAGTTTTCGACCGGCATCCTCAACGCCGGCTTTGTGTTCGCGCTGGTGCTGGCTTCGGCCTGTCTGCTCACCTCCTCGCTGTACCTGTATACGTTCCTGTCCGAGACCATGCACAAGATCGACGGACTCCTTTCGCGGGCGGGGAGTCCGGGCGTTACCGAGGTCCTGATTCAGCTCGGCATCAACGCGGCCCTGGTGTCGGCGCGACTGGCGCTGCTGTCTTGCGGCGTCTTTGTCGCCATGGCGTTTGGATTCCTTGGCTTTGGACTGTTCCTCATCGGCGTCAAGGGAGAGATTGAAGCGAGTGGTACAACCGAGACCTTCGGCATCAAAGTTGCCCGCATGTCGCCGGGTCTGTTTGTGATGACCGGAACCCTGGTGCTGGTGGGAGTCTGCGTGACCCATCGGACTCCTTTTGACTATCGAATGGAACAGCCAGCACCGTCGCAAGCATCTGGAGAAAAGGCCGCCGAGTCCGTGCTCAAGCGACTCGCGGGCAGTGGCGTAAATGATCGCAGCAACCTCGCAACTCGCCGGATCGAATCGCCGACTACGCCACCGACTACGCCACCGACTACGCCACCGACGGCTCCGCCGACTCGACCGCATCCATCTGCTCCGCCCGGTTCTGGTACGACGCCCACCAGCAAGCCAGATCCCGCGCCGCTGCACTCCGAGTATGACGACCAGCTGCCGCTCCCGAGGTAAGCACTGATGCCAAGCTTCCGGAATATTGTGCGACCGCTGATCATGGGCATGGGAGTACCTCTGCTGTGGGGGACTCTGTTTGTGGGAATCGGAACGGTTGCCCTGCCCTGTGTGGCCTGGGCCCAAGCCGATGCGGAGTGTGAAGCCTGGGTCGCCAAAGGAGAGTCTCTGCTCCGTCAGGAAAAGGTCGATCCGGCCCTGCGTTCCCAGCGGGTGGCTGCGTTTGCCGAGGCAGCGCGGAGACTGGCGCAGACACTCTCAAGCACTCCTGAAAACAGTGGCAAGTACCCAGTGATGCTGTTTCGGATTGGTCTGTATCTGTTCCTTTCTGACTCTCCTGCGGATGCCCAGATCATCTTGTCGGAGTGTCAGCGGCATCCCCACGCGCGGAGTCGTGATGCAGTTTGGAAAGGACAACCAATCGCCTCCCACTTGCGGAGCTTTACCGGTGTCCGAATCTTTGCCAGCAGCGATGGATCGAGCGGCAGCATTGGCGAGGACAGCGCGAGTACGGAAGGCGGCATGCGCTTGTGGGCGAATAGCTCCAAAGGCTCCATTCATCGACTGGCCGAACCGGAGCCGGAGATTCCCTTTCGTGCACCAGAGAAGCGCAAGCTCCGCGCCCGGATCGGACAGACTCGCTTTCCGGAATCGGCACAAGCGCTCGCGACCCGACTGCTGACACCACTTGGGACTCCGGTGAGTGCGCAGCAAGGGCGAATCGTGGTGGTGGCACTCGGTCCGCAAGACGGCGCTACCCGACTCGTCGAGCAGCTAGCCAAGTCCCAGCTTCGCGTGTGGAGTGAACTCCTGGGTCGCAAGGATGCGCCGCCACAGCTCCTGGTGTACGCCAACCTGGACACCAATTACTCCGAGCCACGCGCGCAGGAATTCTCGAATGCCATCCACGGTCGACCATCGAAGGAGCGCGAGGGCTACTACTCTCCGCTTGATCGCAGCTTGGTTCTCCGCAAAGGAATCCTGGCCGCAGAAGGCAAGCTGTTCCTGGGCACCGCGGCTCATGAGCTGGCGCATGCACTCCTTGATGCCGATGCACCGAACACTCCCCACTGGCTCAACGAAGGAATGGCTGCGCTGCTCGAAGAACAAGACGAGTCAGGACAGCCGCTCGACAACTACCGACTGTACGATCTGCTACTCCGGATCAAGGAAGGAATGCCGCTCTCTGTACGCAGTCTGGTTTCAGGGACAGTACCGAACGATCCACGGCTGCGCGATGCACTGTCGCGATACCTGATTCTGTGGGTCTACTCGACAGCAGGAAGAGCCGGACTCCAGAGAGTTTATACAACGCTGCGCGATGCTCCCCGTACGACGCCCCCTACCCTGCTAGCAGAAGTCCTCCAGGTCTCCACAGAGAAGCTCGATGCCCAGTTTGTAGAGTTCCTGAGGTCGCGAAATATCGACAAGCTCGACCGCCGCTGGGGAGCGCTCAAACCTGAGGCATTGGGACCGGTCGCGCCGTCCGCCAATGGGAATGGCCAAAGAGGGCCTCTGTCAAACGGACCGATGATGCAGCAGACCACCAGCCAGCCCCGGAAGTTTCTAGGGCAAGTCCCCCGCTAGCCCGAACTTTTCACCGCCACCTGCGCGCCCCCGGACTACACTCGCCAACTCCCATGCGGACTCTCCCTCCGTTCATCGCACTAACCCAGATCTTCGGCTAGTTTCTCGACGGAAGCGAGCGACAGCGGAGCGCGGACAGAGTACTTGGGATGGCGGATCAGAATCGCAACCTCGGCCCGTCGATCGCGAACCTGCTGCTGTGCGGACAGAGACAGATCAAACTTGAGGTAGTGAACGGCGGTCGTGCGATCCGGCATGACGCCCGCAAAGCTACCGTGCGCGGCAAAGACCTCGTCCCCCACTGCAAGTGCAATCGAGTGCTCGAGTCCGGCCAGCTCAATCAGCATCTTCTCACGCAGCGCAGCGTCGGGAATCTCGACAAACAGCGTAATGCTCAGCTGACCCGGCGCAGGAATCAGATCATTGTAGGTCGCAATCTCGTGAGCGATCGCCGGCTCACTGGTGATGCGTTCGGTGCGGAGCATCTCCTGAATTTGGTACAGAACGGTGTCGCGGTTCTCGAACACCACCGAGATGTGATCCCCTACCGCCAGCCGCCGCAGTTTCTTGTCTGAAATGATGCGGCTTCGGAAGTGAGGCCGAATCAGCTCGTACTCGGCAATGGGCAGAATCTCACCACGGGTGATTGGCTGCATACTAGGTGCCCTCGTCGCGCAGACCATAGGCGCGAGCCAGTGCTTGGATCGGATGGAGCACCGGCTGCGAGGTCTCGTGCGTAATCCGCAGACCCGCCAGGGAGCAGTCACTCACCACCAAGTCCGGCTCCAGATGTTTGACGTTTGCGATCAACTTCTGTGCGTAGCGACGGCCCGTCTCGTAGTGCTGCGCCTTCATTCCCCAGGTGCCATCGACCGCCGAGCAGTGCTCAACCATCCGCACATCGGTGTCAGGAATGACGTTCAGCACACGCTGACCGGGGAATCCAATCTTCTGCGCGCGCAGGTGACACGGGGCATGGTACGCGACGGTACCGAGCCCACCTTGGAACTCCCGAACCAGGCGCTTTTCCTTGCCCAGCACGACCAGGAATTCCATCACATCGAGCGTTGCTGCCGACACCTGCTTCACCTCTTCGGTGGGCAGATACTCCGGCCACTCCTTCTTCATCATGTAGCCACACGATGGACCGAGCACCACGATCTTTCGTCCCGCCTTCACATGCTCGATCAGGATTGCAACATTGTGTTCGATCTTTTCGCGCGCCGCAGACAGATTCCCACCATCAATGTTCGGGAGTCCGCAGCAAGTCAGGGAACTCGATTTGGAGTCCTCCCCAGTGCCCGGATAACGAACGCGATAGCCATTGTGCTCGAGCACCCGAACTGCCGCCCGCGCCGTCGCTGGCGTGTTGAAGTCACCGTAACAGGTGGCAAACAGAACCACCTCTCCTTGGCGCGGTGCGAGCGCGGCGCTCGACTTGGCGTGCGCCTTCATCCACTGCGGAAACGGCTGCTCGGCAAAGGTGGGCAGAGGGAACTCGGCGCTGATGCCGGCGGCGACTTCCTGAACCTTGCGGAGCAGTCGATTGGCAAACACAAAGTTGGTCGCTTTGGCCATCGGCCCCGACGACAACTTGCCCAATAACTGCGGCTCACCGAGCAGAATATCGGTCAGCGGAATCCCTTCCTGATGGACGCGCACCGCTCGCTCACGGGCCATCAGGCGCGGAAAATCGAGCAGTTCAGGAGCCCCTTCATCTTCGGTATACGGACACTTGATGTAACAGAGCTTGCACTGCCAGCACGCATCGCTGACGGCGCGAACGTCCGCTTCCTGAATCTTCTCCGCACCCTCAGCGCGACGACTCTCAATGTCGCGATCGACGCGCTCAAAGAGAGTCGGAAAGGAGCCGCAGTAGCCAACGCACATGCGGCACTCATGGCAGATCTGAAACGCGCGCTTCAGCTCGGACTCAAGATCGACGGGATCGAAATAGCGCGGATCGTCGGGCCCCTTGGCAGGTGGCGCGGTAGGATGGCGCAGAATCTTGCTCATCTCGTTCCTTCAAAAAGAGACCCTCCCGAAAGGACACCCCGTCGGGAGGGGGACTTGCGAAGTTTTTCCGACTAGAAGTCGAGCGTATCGAGCGCCTTCTTGAAGCGGCCCGCGTGGCTCTTTTCGGCCTTGGCCAGCGTCTCGAACCACTCGGCGATGTCGTCGAAGCCCTCGCTACGAGCGTCCTTGGCCATGCCGGGGTACATCGTCTCGTACTCGTGGGTCTCGCCAGCGACGGCGCTGCGCAGATTCTTTTCGGTGTTGCCGATCGGCAGCCCGGTCGCCGGGTCTCCCGCCTGCTTCAGATAATCGAGGTGACCATGCGCGTGGCCGGTCTCTCCGTCCGCGGTATCCTTGAACAGACCCGCGACGTCGGGACGACCTTCCACGTCGGCAACCTTGGCGAAGTAGAGGTAACGACGGTTCGCCTGCGACTCGCCGGCGAAGGCATCCTTGAGGTGCTGGTGGGTCTTGGTACCTTCCAGTTTCTTGATGGTCATGAGCCAGATTCTCCTTGGGTTCTTGCGCTTGGGTTTTGCGGCCTAGCATTAGAAAGATGCCGCCGTCGTCCGTCAAGCGTCACATTGCTGCGTCCCTCTCGAAGCTGAGCCCTGCCGTCGACCAGTTCGAGTACCGACCGCGCCGCAGCAGCAAATCCGCGTGCGGGGCTGTGAACTTTCGGAAACTGATGCTAGATCCAGCCGGCATGAGACGTGACTCCCTTTCGGTGCTGCAAGAGATTTTTGGTTATCCGTCCTTTCGCGGACGGCAGGCCGAGGTCATCACCCACGTCATTTCGGGAGGCTCTGCCCTGGTGCTGATGCCGACGGGCGGCGGCAAGAGTCTGTGTTATCAAGTACCGGCGCTCTGTCGTTCCGGAGTGGCACTGGTGATCTCTCCGCTGATTGCACTGATGCGCGATCAAGTGGAAGCGCTGCGCCAGCTGGGAGTCCGCGCCGTGGTCTACAACTCGACGCTGCGTGGGGATGAGAAGTCGCAGGTTCGGGCGGCGGCGCTGTCCGGCAAGCTCGACCTTCTGTATGTTGCGCCCGAGACCCTCAACACAGAGTTCTTTTCCGACTTCGCGCGGCAGCTTTCTGTAAGCCTTATTGCCGTCGACGAGGCGCACTGTGTGAGCCAGTGGGGACACGACTTTCGACCGGACTATCTGGAGATTGCCAAGCTGCGGGCAGTGCATCCGCAAGCTCCGCTGCTCGCGCTGACTGCGACCGCCGATCCGATGACGCGCGAGGAAATCCGCGCCCGCTTGGGACTGTCCGAAGATCCGCTGTTTGTGTCGAGCTTTGATCGTCCGAACATCCGCTATGAGATCACGCAGCGCTATGAAGCGCGACGTCAGCTGCTCGATTTTATCGTCGGTCGGCACGCGGGAGAAGCCGGCATTGTCTACTGTCTGTCGCGCCGAAAGACCGAAGAGACTGCGCAGTGGCTCTGTGAACAAGGAGTCTCTGCCCTGCCCTATCACGCCGGACTCGATGCCCAGATCAGACAGACTCATCAAGACCGCTTCCTCCGCGAAGAAGGACTGGTGATCTGCGCAACGATTGCGTTCGGAATGGGAATCGACAAACCGGATGTCCGCTTCGTTGCCCACATCGATCTTCCCAAGAGCATCGAGAGCTACTATCAGGAAACTGGACGCGCCGGTCGTGATGGTCAGCCCGCGGAAGCATGGATGGTGTACGGACTGGGGGATGTGGTCAGTCAGCGCCGGCTCATCGAACAGAGTGAAGCGACCGAAGATTGGAAGCGACTTAGCCAGCGAAAGCTGACCTCTCTGCTCGCACTCTGTGAGAGTGTCACTTGTCGACGGCAGAGCCTGCTCTCCTACTTCGCAGAAGATCATCTTGGGAACTGTGGAAACTGCGACAACTGTCTGACCCCACCACGAGCCTTCGATGGCACAGAGCTAGGTCGCAAAGCGCTGAGCACAGTCGCCCGCACCGAGCAGCGCTTTGGCGCCGGACACCTGATTGACGTGCTGCGCGGACTGCATACCGAAAAAATTGATCGCTTCGGACACGATCGCTTGAGTGTGTTCGGGATCGGTCAAGATCAAGATGAGAAGCGCTGGTCGAGTGTGTTTCGCCAGCTCACTGCAACCGGATTTCTCGACGTGGACGCAGAGTTTGGTGCCTTCCGTTTGAACCGCCGATCCTGGGAGCTGCTGCGTGCGCAAACCTCGCTGCTGTTGCGGGAAGATGACGCGCCGCAGCGCAAAGCCCGCAGCAAAAGGAGTCGCTCCGCCAAGCCAGAGAAGGCCGAGCGCGGACGCCCAAGTGCCGCCGCGCAGCATGACTCCCAAGATCTCTTTGAATCACTGCGAGCGCTGCGGCGCCGCCTGGCAGAGGAACAGGGAATCCCTCCCTATGTGGTGTTTCATGACTCCACACTGCGAGAGATGGTCGCGCGCAAGCCCCGCAGTACCGCCGAGCTGGCGCACGTCCCCGGCGTCGGAAAAGTGAAGCTGGAGCGGTACGGAGAGACCTTCCTGCGCGAGATTAAGCGATCGCTCGGTACTCATGACGTACAGGTCATGCAGTAACAAGCGGAGTCCCGCATCACATTACAGCGAGCAGCGAATCGCAGTGGCCAGGATCTGCGCGCTGGTGCTCAGCTCGCCGCCGCCTTGGGCAACTTCTCTTTTCATCATATGAAGTGTTTCACATGCCTCTTTTGTCTGACCCAGCCGAGTCAGTAGCTGTGCCAAAGCTAGCTGCAAGCGAGCGCGCTCGGCCATGGTGGCTGCTCGCTCGACAGCAACGCGCAGGGCAGACACGGCCTCGCCGCGATTGCTCTGTAACTCATACGCTTGGCTGAGCAGAAGTGAGGTCTCTGCCGAAAGCTGCTGCTGCTCTGCCTCTTTGAGCAAACGAATCGCCGCGGCGACTCCTGCCGGACTCCTATCGGTGGACAGAATCTGCTCGGCCATCCGTCGCTGCGCGCTGTCACCCTGCGAAGTCTGATGCGATCGCAGAAGCACAGCTCGCACACCGAATCCACCACCGGCCAGCACCACCACAAGCGCCGGAATCCACCATAACCGCGAAGAACGTGTCGGACCGGAGTCCCTTTCCATTCTGTTTCGGCGCGCGGGAGTCGCAACCAACGACGAGTGTACCGCCGACGGTGATTCCGCCGCCGAAAGAGAGCCCCCGCGCGGCGCAGGGGCTAGCCTGGACGGGGTCATTTCCATCGAAGATGACGCTTCCTCACCGAACTCAGCGGTGCGCGGTGGCCCAACCGGAATCTCTGCCGCGACCATCACTTGCGGACTGACCCCACGCCGACTCGCCTCGGCCACCGCAGCAAGCGCTGGTGTTGGCATCGCAACCAGAGCAGGACGCACAATGGTCGCCGGAAGTGCAGACTTGGCGGGGGAGGCTCCCGTTACCGTCGGTTGGCCCGGTTCTGCTGACATCACTTCAGCTTGTGGCGGCGCAGTCACTGGCGATCGACCACTCTCTGCAGAAATCACGCCGCTCCCTTGGGATTCACAGAGCGCCTTTACAAACTCTGCAACGCTTGGGAATCGCTGCTCGCGCTCTTTGTGAAGAGCTCGCGCCAGCACATGATTGATTGCAGGCGATACCTCGTCGTTGAGCTTTTGCACGGGCCTCGGCGCTTCGCTCACCACTTTGAGCAACACTCCCGGGAGGTCATCGGCCAGAAACGGCGGCGCCCCGGTCAAGCACTGGTAGACAATCACCGCCAGCGCCCACTGATCGGTACTTGCATCGACCAGAGAGTTGGTTCCTCGCGCCTGTTCTGGCGACATATAGAGCGGCGTACCGAGCAGCTGGAGATCTTGTGTCTGCTTCGCCGCCGAGGTATCGGCCTGCCGTATCTTCGAGATTCCGAAATCTAAGATCTTCGGGATCAGCAGCACCTCATCGCCCTGCTCAACCCGCACCAAAAAAATGTTCGCCGGCTTGAGGTCTCTATGGACGATCTGCCGCTTGTGCGCCGCTTGCAGTCCGGCTCCCACCGCCTTGGCAATCGCCAGCGTTTCGGGAACAGAGAGCCGCCCCTGTCGCTCTAGCCGCGCCTCCAGATCCTCACCTTCCAGATACTCCATGACAAGATAGGGAGTCCCATCGGAGAGCTGATTGAAATCCTGCACCTCCAAGATATTGGGATGATGAAGGCTCGATGTAATCTCTGCTTCTCGTCGGAAACGCGCGAAGGCGGTGGGATCGGAAACCGCGTCACGGAGCAGAAACTTGATCGCGACTTGTCGTGGGAGTCGTACATGGCGCGCCAGGTACACCGCACCCATTGCACCTTTGCCGAGCAAGCGCTCAATGCAGTAGGTGTCCGAGATGATGGCTCCGATTTGACCGAGTGTTCCCGACGGTGAATCTGTGCTCACGAATGACCTAGACGGCTAGCTTATCCGCCTTCGGTTGCGTGGTGCAAGGCGCCGCGGACGCACTTGCACCCCCAATAACAGGGAACATGTGCGACCTCTCTCGAGAGAAAATCCACCGGAACAGGCTTGCGGCCTCCCTCTCCGACGCGGTAGGATCTCGGGTAGCCATGTCCGTGTTCAATTCACCCTGGGAGGGAGACTACGTATGAAGAGACTTACTTGCTTCTCGGCAAGCTTGTGCTTGCTAGGCATGTTGGGCTGCGCCGGGCAGCCTGACGAGACACCCGTTTCGTCGCTGCACCAAGCCGACTTCGTGAATGGCAACTTCGAGGGCGGCAACCTCAACGGCTGGACGGTCACAACGAACCTCAACCCGAATATTCTGGTGTTTCCGCCGCTCTCGGTGGCGAACTTGGGACTGGCCGCCGGCGGCACGAACAAGACGGCCGCCAAGATGGGGGCAACTCCCGAGTCGGTGGTCGCGGCGGGCCTGGGCGCCGGAGACTCGCTCAAGTTCCCCAGATTTGGTCAGTACTCGGCAGTCGTCAACGAGCTGGGCTCGTCGAGAAACGCGAACACGCTGACCCAGACGATGACCACCACGCCGGCAGACGTGGACCCATCCGACGGCAACATTCACGTCCGCTTCGCGCTGGCGCCGGTGCTCCAGAATCCCCTGCACCCGCAGAACCAGCAGCCGTACTTCTACGTCGAGATTCGCAACACCACGCAGAACAAGACGCTGTGGTCGTCCTTCAACTTCTCAGGGCAAAACGGCGTCCCGTGGAAAAGTGACCTCGCGGGAACTAGCGTCCAGTACACCGACTGGCAGCTGTTCGACATTGCGCCGGGTTCGGCGGACCTGGCAATCGGCGATCAGGTGGTCGCAACAATCATCGCGGCTGGCTGCGCGCAAGGTGGTCACTGGGGACATCTATATGTCGACGGCTTCGGCCCGTTCATTCCTGGCTTGACAGTCGCAGCAACGGCAGCTCAGCAGGCCAACGCCGATACCGATCTGGTCTATACCTTCCTGGCCAAAAACGGCGGCGCAGCCGCGGCAAGCAACGTCATCGTCGAGGAGTTCCTCCCGGCAGGCACGACCTACGTCTCGACCAACGGCGGCAACTGCACCTTTGGCGCGGGACCGCCGCCGAAGATCACCTGCAACCTCGGCAACCTGCCCGCCGGTGGCAGCACCTCCTTCCAGCTGACCGTCCACATCGACAAGACCGCGACCGGCAGCATCAACAACGGCAACTACAGCATCCGCGGCACCGGCTCCTCGCCGCTGATCGGGCCGCTGGTCAGGACCGCGATCACCACCGGCATTAACTACGCGGATCTCGGCGTGACCGTAACCGATGGAACGGCGGCGCTCGAGTGGGGAGCACCGACGAGCTACAAGGTCGTCGTGACCAACAAAGGTCCGACGGCGGTCACCGGAGCCAAGATTACCGACCTGCTACCGGCGCAGCTGACCGGCGTCACCTGGACCTGCGTAGGTGCCAATGGTGGCGTCTGCACGGCGGCCAGCGGCAACGGCGCGCTCAACACCACGGCGGACCTCCCGGTTGGAGCCTCGGTGACCTACACGGTGAACGCCACGGTCCAGGCCGGCACCGGCACTGGCTCGGTGAGCTACCGTGTTAACGTCGCCCCGCCGCTGCTGGTCATTGACCCAAGTCTGCGCGACAACTCGGCCGTCGATACCAACGCGGTCGGCAAGCTCTATACGCTCACCGTCGACAAAGGCACCAGCATGGGCTCGGGCGCGATTGTCAGCAGCCCAGCGGCGATCTTGTGCGGCACGACCTGCACGACCCAGAACGCCAAGTTCCTCGACGGACAGACCGTGACCCTGACGGCAGTTGCTGATCCTGGCAAGAACTACTTCGACGGCTGGGCCGGCGATTGCGCCTCAGCAGGCAAAGCGCTGCAGTGCACGATCACGATTACCAAAGACACCAACATCACTGCGCTGTTCATGCTGCCGACGTACGCCATCACCACCAACACGCCGGATGGGAACGGAACCATCAGCTGTACGCCCAACCCAACGCCCGATGGCAAGGACGCCGTCTGCTCCATCACGCCGAGCCCCGGCTACGAAGTCGACACCGCCACGCTTGATGGCACCGATGTCGCCGGTCAGGTCTCGAACAACACCTACACCATCCCAGGTGTCAACGCCGAGCACACCGTCTCGGTCACCTTCAAGAAGTCGATCGGTACCGTCTGCGGCGACAAAGCGGAGTGCAAGTCGGGCATCTGCGTCGACGGTGTCTGCTGCAATGCGGTCTGCGACGGCCAGTGCTCCGCCTGCGACGTGGCTGGCTCGGTCGGTACCTGCTCGCCAGTGATCGCCGATGGCCCACACGGCAGCCGTCAGAAGTGCGCTGGCAACCTCGCATGCGGACCCGGTGGCGCGTGCTACGACACATGCACGAGCAGCCAGCAGTGTAGCGCCGGCAGCATCTGCGGTGGTGGTGCTTGCGTCAGCGCCGAAGAGTACAAGCTCACTGGTGGTGGTCTGCTCGGTTGCGATGTTAGTGGTCAGCGTAGCTCGTCGGCTGGCAGTGCTGCGGCGCTCGGCGCACTGATGCTGCTCGGCATGGCCACCCGTCGCCGTCGTCTCCGCGCCTAGTCTCCGCTTCCTTCCACACCGCCACAACGGCCGGTGCCACGCCAACGCGCGGTCGGCACCGGGACTCTCTCCAGACTCCCTCCATCTCGCTGCTAACCATCTCGATGGAATAGCTCCTGCCGTACGCAAGAGCGCGTATTGAGTAGTCCGGGGAAGCTTGCGGAGGAATCAGGAAGCTGGAGCGCAGTAGCTCCGGCAAAGGGAGGGAATCAGGTGAAGAGAGCGGCTTATTTCTCCGCTTTGGGCCTATTTGGCGGCGTTGGGCTTCTTGTCCTTCTTAGCCGGCTTGTCCTTCTTGGCCTTCTTGTCCTTCTTGCCGGCCTTGCCGTCACTCTGGTCAGGCGAATCGGGGACCTTCACTTCAGCGGCGCTCTTCACCTGCACGCCCTGCGGCTGCACCGGGTCAAGGATCACGAACTCGACGCGGCGGTTGCGCTCGCGGCCCTTGTTGTCCTTGTTGTCGGCGATCGGCTTGTCGGGGCCGTAGCCCTTGGCCGACAGCTTCTCGGCGGGAATGCCGTGGTCGACCAGGTACTTCACGACGCTGTTGGCGCGCCGTCCCGACAGATCGCGGTTGTATTCGGGCTTGCCGCGGTCGTCCGTGTGGCCGCCGACCTCGACCTTCTTGATGAACGGCGAGGCCTTGAGCGCGTCCGTGACGTAGTTGAGCACCGGGAAGCTCTTCTTGAGGATGGTGTCCTTGTTGGTCGCGAAGAACACCGGCTCCATGATCGCAATCTGGCCGTTCTCGATCCTCACCAGGCCAGGGCAGCCGTTCTTTTTCGGATCGGGATTCGGCGCGCCGGCCTGATCTGGGCATGCATCCTCGGGATCGACGACGGTGTCCTTGTCACGATCGGGCAGTGGGCAGCCGGGCTTGGCCGGGTCGGGCTTGTGTCCAGCTGGCACGTCGGGGCACTGATCCTTCGGATCGACCACGCCGTCGTTGTCCTTGTCACCAGCCGGGCAGCCGGTGCGGTTCGGATCAGGCGTCTCGCCCTTCGCCACGTCGGGGCACTGATCCTGCGGGTCGACAACGCCATCCTTGTCGCGATCACCAGCCGGGCAGCCGAGCTTGGCCGGATCAGGCGTCTGGCCCTTGGGCTCGTCGGGGCAGATGTCTTCGGTGTCGAGAACGCCATCCTTGTCGCGATCGCCGACGGGGCAGCCGAGCCGCTTCGGATCGGGATACTTGCCCTTGGGAACGTCGGGGCAGATGTCGATCTTGTCGACGACGTAGTCACCATCGCGATCGGGGCAGCCGTGCGTCTTGGGATCTTCAGTCGAGATACCCGCGTTGTCGGGGCAGGCGTCTTCCTTGTCGGGAATGCCGTCCTTGTCGCGGTCGTCGGGCTTGCCGTCTTTCCACGGCGCGTAGGCCAGTCGCAGCAGGCCGCGTGCGTCGGGAGTGCCCGGCTCACGGAGCAGTCCGACACCACCGCCGATGCTCAGCTGCAATACCTTGGCGATGTTGTAATGAAAGCCGAGCAGCACTTCGAGGCTGGTGAAGTCCGATCCGAACGGCTTGGCCTTGTCGGTGCCGATCACGACCGTCGAGAGGATGGCCTCGGGACCGATCGCGAAGCGACGCTGGGTGTCGGCATAAGCAATCGCGGCGCCGATCTGTAGCTCCGAGCCGACGGTGCTGCCAGCGTCGTTGACCGTCGCGTCACCGATCTTCGCGGGCGTCCGGTACATAAAGCCGGCGCCGAACGACCACATCACATGGTGTGACAGTCCACCGAGTGCAATCTTGGGCATGATGCGAAGGCCACTGTCGCTGGAACCGCTTGACACCGCGCTGCTGCCGTCGGCAAAAGCCCGCAGCGGAATCCAGGCATTGACGCCGATGCTCATCGATACGGCGCTGCGATAGGGCTGACCAAACAGCCGCACCCACAGCCCGATACGCGGGTCCGAGATGACAACTCCCGTCGCTGGTTCCACACCTGCTGCGGCCGTCCCGCGCTCTAGCAGCACGATCGGCATCGTCGCCGTGATAAGCACACGGTCGAGGAATGAGCCCGCTAGATCGACGTGGCCGATTAGCTGATGCTCGATCACCGACAGTGTCCGGCTGAACGATCCCGTCGCGTCCGTCTGTCCGAACACCAGCGGGTTGTGCGCGTAGTTCAGCGTGATGCCGGCGGCAAAGTAGCGCGTCGAGGAGTACCACGGATGGTCAACCCAGAACGACCACTCTCCTGCCGCCGTTGGTTCGTAGCGATTGACCTGGAAGCCCTGATTTGGCGTGGTCTGTGCCTGAGCACTCCCCCCGCTGACCAGCGAGCCCCAGAGCGCGCCCAGTACTGCCAGTGGTTTAGCGAATGATAAACAAGACTTCACAACCATACCTCCCATGAGATTCTCGCTTCTGCGAGAAGAGCTCTTTCTTCTATTCATCGGGGGCTGAGCTTCTGCGCTCGCGCAGGAGGGCCCTGCGAATCGTCGCCGGAAGCAGCTGAGTTTCAGCCATTATCGCAGACAAACTGGGCGTTATGTTGCGCATTTGTTTGTCCGCACCTGTGTGGCAGGTCTGGCTCGGGTACATCGTATCCCCCGGTCCCCCGGTCCCCCGGTCCATCGATCCTGGTTTTAGTCCGTATTTTTCGACGGCAACGATAGATTCTCGGATACGCTGGCTAGGCTACGAGTCGACTGATTCTCATCACGCTGGGGCTGGTGGCTACTTCGGCGGCTACTTGCTTGGGGGCCGAAGCCAAGCCGCCGAGCCGTGGCCTGCACGCGACACATCGGACGGGTCAGCATCGGCCCGCAGCCGCTTCGACTTCGGTGATGGCGTACCTCGAAACGCCGGCGGACAGCGAGTCGACTGCGGCCTATCGCTATGCCCAGCTGTCGGCGGCTGCATGCGAAAGAGAGCTGCGAGCGCGCACCATTTCGTTTCAGCGCGAAAGAGCGCGCGGCGTGCTGGCTCCGCTGCGAATCAGCGGCCCGCTCAACGGCGTCTACTTTCGGGGTGAGGGAACGGACGCGTCGCGCGCCCAAAGTCCCCACGAGATTCTTGATTGTCGCTTGGTCTTGGCTCTGTTTGACTGCGCCGAGATCCTGAAGCGGCATGACATTGTCGAGGTGCGACACTTTTCGATGTATCGACTGCCGCCCCCGTCATGGCCGAGGGGTCAGGTCGCGCAGCGTCACTTGGGAGCGCTCGCCATTGATGCCGGTCGATTCCTCAAAAAGGACGGAGGTGTTCTGGATGTCGATCGAGACTTTCACGGAGCCATCGGCGCCAAAACGTGCGGACCGAATGCGCGGCCCAGGCCAGCGACTCCGTCGGCGATAGAGCTACGCAACATCCTGTGCGAGATCGTGACGAAGCGACTGTTTCAGGTCGTGCTCACACCCAACTACAACCCACCACACAAGAATCACTTTCATCTTGAGCTAACGGCGGGCAAGCGCTGGTTTCTCGTACACTGACAGAGCTTGTACCTTTCAGGCACCTTGCACAGGAGTCGGGATTGGGGCGTTCGCCGCGTGTTAGCTGCGTGGCTTGGTGAGTAGCTCGCGAAGGGTGCCGTCGGCGAGTGCAGCCTTGGTGAGATCTTCGCCGCCCACCAGGGAACCCCGCACAAACACCTGTGGGAAGGTCGGCCAGCCGCTCCACAGCTTGATCGCGAGCCGCTTCTGCCACTGGGAAAAGTAGCTCCCATACTCGAGGTAAGTGAAGGCAATGCCCGCTTCGGTGAGTGCCTTGCGGACGTTCTTCACATGGGGGTTCTGCGCCATTCCTACCACCACTACGTCGTGACGAGAGACGGCCTCGCTCACCTCGCGCACGACATCGGAGTGGAAGCCGCTCAAGTGACGGAGCGCGCCGGGGAGAATTCGATCAGAAGCAAGGGAATCGCGATGGCTCATGGGCGAAGCATACATGATACGATGCCAGTGGAGGACTCTGCATGAATTGGCTGACTCGATCACGTTGGATGTCTCTGCTCCCCTGCTCTCTGCTGCTGACTTCGGGACTAGCCCACGCCGACCTTCTGGACACCGTCAAGAGCGTCGCCGCCAAGCCCGAGGTACAGAACGCCGCCAAGCAGGTTGGCAACAAGGCCGTCGAAGCCGCCAAGAAGTCGGACGTCGCCAAGTCGGCTACCGGAAAGCTCGAAAAAGAAATCAATGCTCGGCTGCTCGACGAAGCTCGCAAAAATCAGTGCAGCTTCAAGAGCGACAGCGATGCGCTGGAGCCGGGCTGCGATGGCAAGGCGCAGAAGCTCGCCAACGCGATCATTGATGCCAAAAAGAAGCTGTCCTCGGCGGGCGTCTCGGGCTTCAAGTTCGAGGTCTCGGGGCACACAGACACCCGCGGCGCAGCGCAGCACAATGAGGAGCTGTCCGCCAAACGTGCCGCCGTGATGGTCAAGGAGCTGGTCGCCAAAGGAGTGCCGAGCGATGAGATCGTCTCGGTAGGCCGAGGCTCTACGCAGCCGCTCGTCAAGCCCGACAACACCCCTGCCAAGCAAGCCAAGAACCGTCGCTACGAAGTCCGCGTCCGGCTGTAACCCAACCCTTCCGTTCCGTTCCGTTCCGTTCACTTCAGGATCGGCAGCGTCACCGAGGACCGCTTGTTGCCACCGCGATACAGCTGATGCGTCGCAATCACGAAGTCCCTTTCGGTCGCGCGATAGATGTCGATGAACTGTTGAGGATTGCGATCCACCAGCGGGAACCACGAGCTCTGGATCTGCACCATGATGCGGTGGCCGGAGCGGAAGGTGTGATTGATGTCCGGCAGCTTGAATCGCACGCGCGTCGGTTGGTTGGGAGTCATCGCGTCGGGACGCTCAAAGCTGTTGCGAAATCGACTCCGCATGATCTCACCACGCACCAGCGCTTGATAGCCGCCCATGCGAACCCCGCGCGGATTGGGCTCTGGATCAGCGGCATTCTCTGGAAACACATCAATCAATTTGACCACAAAATCAGCATCACTGCCGGTGGTCGAGACCCAGAGATCCACGTCGATCGGACCGGCGACTGTGACATCACCATCCAGCGCTGGCGCGGCATACACCAGCACATCTGGGCGACGGGCCGCGAAGCGCTGATCTTCGACCATGTACTCTGGATCACGCTGCGCAGAGAGCCGCTCGCGGTAGGGAACCGGCTTGTGCGGATCACTGATGTAGCGATCAGAAGATTCCGGCTCTGTCGCCTTGCTCTCCTTGGTGAGTAGACCTCCGGCAGACAGCCAGAAGGGAGTCCTCTTTACCGATGCTGGTGGCCAGGTGCTGTACTTGTGCCACTCATTGCTGCCGGTCTCAAACACCCACGCTTCCGGAGGCGCTTCGGACTTGATTCCAATGAGATGATGCAGAAAGAACGGAGCCAGAATGTGGTCTTGGTAATAACGTGAGGTCTTCGCTCCGAACGACAGATCTCCGAGTCCATCCCCGTCGCTGCGATACTGTCCACCGTGTTTCCATGGACCGACCACCAGCGTGTTGCTCGCACCGGGACTCTGTTCTTCGATCGCCCGATAGGTTGCCAGAGCCCCGAACAGATCTTCGGCATCGTACCAGCCGCCCACAGTCATCACCGCCGGCTTAAGATTACGCAGGTGGGGTCGCGGATCGCGCGCGCGCCAGTACTCATCGCGGACTTGATGCTCGACGCAGGCTCTCCAAAACGGCAGTTGGGTTCCGACCACTCTTGTATCGGCATCCGCGAGCGGTCCCAGGTTGAGGAAGTAGTCGTAAATGTCTCCGTTCTCATGCTCAAAGTCCCAGCGTCCTTTGGGAGTCGGCTTGGGACGAGCCTTCCCAAAGTTTGCGTAAAACAGAAACGCATCGGCCAGGAACAGCGCACCGTTGTGATGAAAGTCGTCGCCGAGAAACCAGTCTGTCACCGGCATCTGCGGAGACACTGCTTTGAGCGCCGGATGGGCATCGATCGCCGCCTGGCTGGCATAAAAGCCAGGATAGGAGTTCCCCCAAATTCCTACCTTTCCGTTGTTGCCAGGAACGTGCTTCACCAGCCAATCGATCGTGTCATAGGCATCGCTCGACTCGTCGGTGTCCTTGGGAGTCCGCTTGCTCGGAAGATAGGGAGTCACATCCCGGAACTCGCCCTCCGACATCATCTTGCCGCGCACATCTTGGAACGCGAAGATCATGCCGTGACTGATCAGCGACGGCGCTGGCGCGAACGACCGGGTCGCGCGTGGTTCCTTCGACGAAGGATAGTTGTCGATTCCGTACGGCCCGATTCCGTAGGGAGTCCGCATGAGCAAGATCGGATGGCTCTGTCCGCGATCCTTGGGAACATAGACGTGCGTAAACAGACGAACGCCATCACGCATCGCAATGCGGTACTCGTACTTGGTGTAGTGCTCCCGCAAGGCGCGCGTGATGTCGTCATCGGTCACAAGCTCACGCGCAATCAGAGGCCGCCAGGCTTCTGATTTGTTCACGCTCGGCGACGCATTTTCCGACAGGACCGTGGTGGTCGTGGCACAGAGGAAGACTGGGACAAGGAGTGTCTGGATCGCTTGCATCAAGCAACTAAAACGCGCCTTGCGAAGCGGGTCAAATCGAATACAGCGCGAAATAGTCCCAGCAACTCCTGGCTGCGGCTGGTCCTTGCCAAAAAGTTGCATCGTCCAAGCGGCAGCAGCGGCTACCAGCCCCTGCTTGGTCACCAGGGACGGCTCCGGATGGTGTCGCGGAACCACGGACAACGGGAACCCGACCGGGCTGCCCAAGAGCACCATGACCCTGACCAAGCTCACCATCTACTGACGGTTCTCGGTCTGTCGTCAGTCTGGAAGGGCCTATCGCAGAACTTGCTCGGTCCCCTTCAGGTGCCAGTACGCACCCAAGAACGTAATGACCACATAAGAAATGTTCAGGTGAATGCGTCGCCACTCAGGCAAGAGGATTTGCAGCGCGATCGAACCCAGACAGAAGATGGGAAGGAGGAGATATCGACGCTCCACTGCGGGGACTTCGGCCAAGAACAAGAGTGCGATACCGACCATCTCTTGAATCAGGAATGGACCGGCCGCATAGCCCTGCGTGACTCCGATGGTTCGTCCAACGACGAGGTATCCTGCGATCAACAGCAGGATGTGGGATAGTCGTCGAAAGCGAGGCTGTGTAAATATTTTTTTACGTAGCAGCGCGACAGCCCCCAGGATGCTCGCAGAGAAGGCCCAGGCCATCAGCATGTTGAGCCGCAGATCACTGCGCTTCCCATCGTGATAGACCCACAGGATGCTCACGGTGGTGAGGACAAGACTTAGAGTCGTCGCCGCGCCGAGCAGAATCTTGTTGCGATGGATGCTTTGAGTCTCTGCATCGGGAAGCAGTGCATCTCGGAGCGCCGCGATCACCGCATCCAGCGAGGAAAACCGAGCCGACGGCTCAATGGACAAGCCCTTCGTCAGCACCCTCTGGATCACAAGCGGAACCTCCACGCTGCCCGTACGTCCGGGCGGAGGACGCAGGGACGCATGAAGAATGCTATCGGCGTACTCCTCGGGTCTCTTTCCCAAACCCGAGTCTTCGGAGCACCTCGGTGTTTGCCACGACGCGATGCCCCGAGATGTGAACCGCAACGACCGGAAGTGTGGTCGAGACTTGGTCGAGATCTTTGCGTGTTGGGTGTTGATGTTCAGCAAGGAGCGTATCGTCGTAGCGCTGGCCGACCACCCACTCGCTGGGGCTCTTCTCGTGTGCCTTGGTCTTCAGTCGAGCGACAAGCTCCCCGATGTTGTGAATGTCTCCCAGTGGGGGGCAGGCTACGTCGATCATGATCTCGTCAAGACCCGCGCCGGGAAAGTGTCCGTGCGCATCGATAAACCCCGGCAGCAGCGCGTGTCCGTGCAGATCGTTGACCTCGGCTTCTGGCGCTTGGTGTCGCAGATCCACCTCGCTTCCGACCGCAAGGATTCGGCTGCCTTCCAGAAGCAGTGCCTCAACCACTCGATCGTGATCGTCCATGGTCAGAATCGGGCCACCACGGTACAGGATCTGCTTCTGCGGCCAGACCGCCCACAGCAAGCAGCCCAGTCCGAACAATGACAACCCAAGCACCCCCATCAACTTCGCGCGCAAACGCCACCTTCTGCTTCACACACCATGAAAACACGAACAGCTTCGCAGCGGCAATCAGGAACTTAGCGGCTCTTTCTCTTGGCGGGGGCAGTGGCGTCTTTTTGGGAGAGATAGTCTTCGTACGTGCCGCGAAAATCGACGAGTCCGCCCGGCTCGAAGACAAATAGGTGATTGGCGAAGGACTCGATCAGGTTGCGATCGTGCGTGACCACAAACGCCGTCCCTTCGTACTTCACCAGCGCTTCCCCCAGCGCGACGATGGACTCGAGATCCAAGTGATTGGTTGGCTCGTCGAGGACCAGGACATTCGGCTGCAACAGCATGAGCCGCGCAAACATCATTCGCACGGTCTCGCCACCGGACAATACTGCGGTCGACTTCTGTCCTTCTTCTCCCTTAAAGAGCATCTTGCCGAGCAAGCCACGAATGTCTTGCAGATAGGCATTGGTGTCATGGGAATGCAGCCAGTCATCGACGGTGGTGTTCTTGGCAATGGCATCTCCGTGGTCTTGCGCGATGTAACCAATCGAGACGTCTTTGCCCCACTCCAGCGTTCCGGAATCAGCCAACAAATCCCCGACCAGGAGTCGACAGAGCGTGGTCTTGCCGACGCCATTGCCACCGATGATCGCCACCTTTTCGCCCTTGGTGACCAGTGTACTGAAGTGATCGCAGACCGTGACGTCCGGCCACCGCTTGCATAGTCCTTCGATCGTCAAAGTCTGTTTGCCCGAAGGTTTTTTGACCGGAATCTGGATAAACGGTCGCTCAATGTTGGAGCGCTTGAGCACAGTCACTTGCAGCTTTTCGATCTGCTTTTTGCGACTCTGGACCTGCGAGGCGCGTGTGCCGGCGCCAAAGCGTGCGACGAAGTCTTGGAGCTGCGCGATCTTTTTGCTGCGGTCGGCATTCTCTGCTTCGATGCGCGACCGAATCTGGCTCTTGGCTTCGACCATGTCGTCGTAGCCACCGGTGTACAAAATGATCGAGTTGTAGTCGATGTCGGCGATGTGCGTGCAGATCGCGTTAAGGAAGTGGCGATCGTGCGAAATGGCGATCAGGACTCCTTCGTAGTTGCAGAGAAATCCTTCCAGCCAGCGAATCGAATCGAGGTCGAGGTTGTTGGTCGGCTCGTCGAGCAGCAGCACCTCCGGCTTGCCAAACAGCGCCTGCGCGAGCAGCACCCGCACCTTGAGTCCGCCCGGCAGTTCCCGCATCAGTCCGTCATGCGACGCAGTAGGAATGCCCAGTCCGACCAGCAGCGCGCCCGCGCTCGACTCCGCGGCATAGCCGTCCTCTTCGCCAATGATCATCTCCAGCTCACCCAAGCGGCTGCCCTGTTCATCGGTCAGCTCGGGCAGCGCCAGCAGCGCTTCCTTTTCGACCATCGCCGCCCACAGCTTGCGCGCCCCTTGCATCACCACGTCGAGCACGCGGATGTCTTCATATCCAAACTGATCCTGCCGCAGCACCGAGGTCTTTTCGGGACGCGACACCGAGCCGCCGGTATCGGGCTCCAGATCGCCGGCGAGAATCTTCATGAAGGTGGACTTGCCCGCTCCGTTGGGTCCGGTGAGTCCGTAGCGCTTGCCGGGAGAGAAGTTGACGTTGACGTCCTCAAACAGCTTCTTGGCGCCGTAGGACTTGGTAACCGCAGAGACCTGTACGTTCGACATGGGGCACGCTTTATATAGGTAGTTGCGCTCGCTGCCTAGGGCCGTCGGGCTTTACCGTGACGAGGCGGCGCGATAGGCTGCGGAAATGAGGCGTTCGCTGATCGTTTCCGGGAATGCAGCACATGCTTTGGCGTGGGTCCGTGCCGTCGCTGTCAGTCTGCCGGTCCTTCTTCTGCCGAGCTTGGTAGAGGCCGATCCGGTGCGGTTTTCCCTCAAGACCCCGGTGCCGCAGCCCGAGCAGCCAACGCTGATCATCGTGGCCGACCAAGCGCTGACGGGACTCTCGGTGGCAGTCGTGGCCAAGGAGCCTGATCCCGCGCTCGGGGCCGCCAGCGGCGAGAGCGGTGAGCACAAGTACCAGGCCAAAAAGCTCGCAGCCGGACAGAAAGCGACTTTTAAGCTCGGCACCGGCAAAGTCGGCGCCACCCACTGGGAAGGCATGATCTCGGCGAAAGTCGGGGCCGAGGTCTGGAAGCGCCCGGTCACCTTCGACACAGTTCTCACTCGCACGCTACAAATCGGTTACGACAAAAACTATGTCTCGCCGCACCTTAACGTCGAGAAGCGCTTTGTCGAGCTGACGCTGTCGTCCCCCGCCGGTCGGGCCGAGATCGAGGTATTTTCCGACGAAGGCATCAAGATGGGTGACGGCAAGGCGAGCTTTGCCGGAGAAGCACCGGGAACCTGGCTGCGCATTCCGTGGGAAGGGACCTCGGCGGCGCCCAACGAGAGCGTGGTGCTGCGGCTGTCGGTGCGCCTCTATGACAAGGAGGGCGCGAGCGAAAGCATCAACCTTTATCCGTGGTTTGTCTCGGTGCCGCACGAAGACGTCAACTTCGATACCGGCTCGTCGGACATCCGCGACAACGAGAAGGCCAAGCTCGACGACAGTCACCAGCGCATCTCGACCGTGCTCGATCGCGTCGAAAAGACCCTGCTCAAGTGGTCCGAGCAAGGGGTGGTGATTGGAACGCCGCCGCAGCCAATGCTGTTCGTCACCGGCCACACCGACACCGTTGGTGGTGACAACGACAACCTGACTCTGTCGCGCAGCCGTGCCAAGTCGATCGCAACGTATTTCCGTCAGAAGGGCTTCCGGATGCCGATTTACTACGTTGGCTACGGCGAGCGCTCGCCCCGCGTCCACACCGGCGACAACGTCGACGAAGCCCGCAACCGTCGCGCCGACTATACGCTGACGCTCCAGCCGCCACCTACGATCAGTGGCACCACCTGGAGCAAGCTATAGCGCTCACCTTTTGCCCGCCACAAATCAGATTGAGTAGCCCCTTGCACATTGCCGAGAATCTGGCAGATGCTGCGCGCATCTGGACCGCGAATTCACCGGACCAGTTTGAAGTCCCAAGGACAAGGAGCTCGCCATGAAGAAGATCATCCTCGGAACCCTCGCTGCTTTCGCTCTCAACGCCGCTGGTATGGCCTACGCCGCCGAGAGCGACAAGCCTGCCGAGGCCGCTGCCGAAAAGCCCGCCAAGAAGGCCAAGAAGGCCAAGAAAGACGACGCCGGCGCCAAGAAGGACGACGCCGGCGCCAAGAAGGACGAGCCCAAGAAAGACGCCAAGTAGTCCTCGTCTCGGCGAGAGCAGGGCAAGCGCCCTACTCTTTTGATTCGCCCTCGGAGTCGACGTACATCGCGGCGATTTCGGGGGCGAAGTTTTTTGTAATGCTCTTGCGGCGCAGCTTTTGGGTGGGCGTGACTTCGTCTTTCTCGACGGTAAACTCGCGCGGCAAGATGAGGTGTCGCTTGATCTGCTCAAAGCGCGCCAGCGTCTGATTGACTCGGTCGACTTCCGCGGCAATCAGCGTGCGGACTTTTTCCTGACTCACCAGCGCGGCCAGCTCCGTCGGCAGCGAGTGCTGCTCGGCAAACTTTGCGGCCCGCTCGGGATCGAGCGTCAAAAGACAAGCGACAAACCTCTGGCCTTCGCCGACGACCAGCGCTTGCGAAATGAGCGGCATCGTGCGCAGCAGACTCTCGATCGGCTGGGGCGCGACGTACTTGCCGCCCGAGGTGCGCAGCAGATCTTTCTTGCGATCGGTAATGCGCAGAAAGCCCGCATCGTCTAGCTCGCCGAGGTCGCCGGTATACAACCAGCCGTCTTGAAAGGTCTGCGCGGTCGCCTCGGGGTCTTTGTAATAACCGAGCGCGACATTGGGCCCCCGAAACAGGATCTCTCCGTCGGGAGCCAGCTTGAGCGCGGTCCCAGCGAGCGGCCTACCGACGCTGCCAATCCGCGTCTGCCCCGGCGCTGGTGTGTTGGTGGTAAGCGGGCCCGTACACTCCGACAGTCCGTAGACCTCGTGAATCGGAATGCTCAGCGACAGAAAGAACTCGAGCACGTCTTTGCGAATCGCCGCCGCCCCCGAGAGTGCGAAGCGCAGCCGCTCCAACCCAAGCTGGGCGCGAATCTTGGTGAAGAACAGCTTGCGCGCGACGATCTCCTCGAGCGCCAGCAGTCCAAACGGCGCACCCGACTCGAGCCGATAGTGACCAGCCCGACTGCCGACATCTCGCGCCCAGGCAATGATCCGCCTTTGCAGCGGCTTCTGCTCGGACAGCTTCTGCGCGAGCGCCGCCTGAAGCTTTTCCCACACCCGCGGCACCCCGAACATCACCGTCGGTCGCGCAGCAAGCAGCGTCTCGCGCAGCTTCTCAATGCCGCCGGCGAAGTAGACCTTGGTACCGGCGGTCACCGAGACGTAGATGGTCAATAGCTGCTCGGCAATGTGCGACAGCGGCAGGTACGACACCATCACGTCGTGGTGATCGACCTGATAAGCCGACAGACCCGCCCGCGCCGTCCACGCCAGGTTGTGGTGGGACAGCATCACCGCTTTGGGAGTCCCCGTCGTCCCCGAGGTGTAGATCAGCGAGGCGATCTGGTCGGGCGACAGCCGGGCAAAGCGCTCATCAACTGTCAGCTCGTGACCCTTGCCACTGTCGAGAAACTCGCTCCAGCTCACCACCAGCTCGGGCTTGCTGACCCGTGCGCGCGCGGCCTCCACCTCGGTGGTAACGACAATCCGCTTGAGCTTTGGCAGCTCCGCAAGATGTGGCCAGAGCGACTCCACCTGCCGAGGCCCCTCGACCACGACCAAGGTCGCTTCACTGTGCGCCAGGATGTATGCCGCCTGCTCGGGCGTCGAGTTCATGTAAATCCCCGACGCCATGCCACCAGCTGCTTGAGCACCGAGCGCGGCCAGGACCCACTCGACGCGGTTTTCGCAGAAGATGCCGATCGCACCGCCTTCCGGCATTCCGCAGGCCACACAACCCGCTGCGCTGCGCTGCACCAGGTCGCGGTAATCGGCAAACGTCAGAGGGCGAAATTCGACGCTGTCGCCGCTCTGCACCCGCTCATAGAGGACGGGCTCACTCGGACGGGCGCGCGCGTGCTGCCACAGCCGGTCGAGGACGAGGTCGCGACTTTCCGCTGTCGTCTGCATTGCGCCATGCTAGTCACGAGCGAGGCCCAAGCACAACGCCGGATTTTGGAATCGCTCACAAAACCCGTCGCCACGTAATAGGTACACTGTCTGCTTGTTTCTCGCCGACGGATTGGCCTATCCTCTTTGCCGATTCCGCCAAACCCTTGGGGGGGAGCACCCGCTCTCGCGGTCAAAAACATGAACATCGGCATTATCAAAGAGATCAAACCTGGCGAGCGCCGCGTCGCAGCAACGCCAGAGACAGTCGGCAAGCTCCGCAAGCTCGGCTTCGAGGTCACCGTTGAATCGGGAGCCGGCGAAGGCGCTTCCTTCCGCGACGAGGATTATGAAAAAGTCGGGGCGAAGATCGGCCTTGATACCGCCGCGCTGTGGTCGGGCTCCGACATTGTGTTGAAAGTTCAGCCACCGGATATGCACCCGCAGCTCGCTCGGCACGAGGCCGATCTGCTGCGCGAAAAAGCGACGCTGGTGAGCTTTCTGTGGCCCGGGAAAAATCGTGAGCTCATCGAGAAGCTCGCCGCCCGAAAAGCGACGGTGCTGGCGATGGATCTTATCCCGCGCATCACCCGTGCTCAGAAAATGGACGCGCTCAGCTCGATGGCCAACATCGCGGGCTACCGCGCGGTCATCGAGGCGGCCAGCTTCTTCGGTCGCTTCTTCACCGGTCAGATCACAGCCGCTGGCAAGGTTCCGCCGGCCAAGGTGATGGTGATCGGCGCTGGCGTCGCAGGACTGGCGGCCATTGGCGCAGCGCGCGGCCTCGGTGCGATCGTGCGGGCCTTCGACACCCGCCCGGTGGTCCGTGAGCAAGTGCAGAGCATGGGCGCCGAGTTTCTCGAGGTCGAGCTGGCCGAAGACGGCACCGGAGAAGGCGGTTACGCCCGCGAGATGAGCCCGGCCTTCATTGCCGCTGAGATGGCTCTGTTCGAGAAGCAGGCGCGCGAAGTCGACATCATCATCACCACCGCGCTCATCCCCGGTCGAGCGGCGCCGCAGCTCATCCTGCGCAGTCACGTCGAGCAGATGCGGCCCGGCAGCGTCGTCGTCGATCTAGCGGCAGAGTCAGGCGGCAACTGCGAGCTGACGCGGCCCGGCGAGGTCATCAACCACCGCGGCGTCACGATCATTGGCTACGTCGATCTGCCCAGTCGGCTTGCTCCGACGGCCAGCTCGCTGTACGGCAACAACTTGGTACACCTGCTCACCGACATGGGCGGCGCTGCCAAGTGGCAGGTCAACCAGCAGGACGAAGTGGTCCGTGGCGCCCTGGTCGTCGCTGAGGGTGAGATCTTAGGACCACCACCGAAGCCGAAAGCCCCGCCCCCCGATCAAGCGAAGAAGCCCCAGGCCACCCCAACCAAGGCTGCAACCAAAGATTCCAAGAGCGGCCACGACGATGCATCAGTGAGCCCGCGTGCCCAGACCACCGCGCTCCTCGCCATGGCAGCGGCCTTTGTGGCAATTGGACTGTTTGCACCGCCGGCGTTCGTCGCCCACCTGACGGTGTTCGTGCTGGCCTGTTTCATCGGCTGGCAGGTGGTGTGGAATGTTACGCCGGCGCTGCACACGCCGCTGATGAGCGTCACCAACGCCATCTCCGGCATCATCATCGTCGGTGGAATGCTGAAGATCAGCGGTCCGGAGACGGCTCCTGCGACGATCCTGGCCGCTGTAGCGGTGCTGCTCTCAACCATCAACATCGCCGGTGGCTTCCTGGTCACCCAGCGCATGCTGAAGATGTTCCGCAAGTAGGTGCCCCATGCAGACGAGTCTCGTCACTGTTTCCTATCTTGCGGCGGGTGTGCTGTTCATCCTGAGCCTCGGCGGACTGTCGACACAAAGTTCGGCCCGTCGCGGCAATGCGTTCGGCATCATCGGCATGCTGCTCGCGGTCATCGCCACCGCACTCACCGCATTCTCTCAGTTCACCACCCAGCTCCAGTCGGTCGGCATGCTCGCCGGAGCCGTTGCCGTTGGTGCCACCATCGGTGCAGTCGTCGCAGCGCGCGTCGCCATGACCAGCATGCCGGAGCTGGTAGCGATTCTGCACTCCTTCGTCGGCGCGGCAGCCGTCCTGGTCGGCATTGCCAGTTATCTCGCGCCCGACACCCAGCTCCACGGCGTCGAAGCGACCATCCATGAGATCGAGATCTTCCTCGGCGTACTGATCGGCGCCGTGACCTTCACCGGCTCGATCGTCGCCTTCGGCAAGCTGCGCGGCACCATTCGCAGTAGGCCCCTGCTGCTGCCCGGTCGCCACCTCTTCAACCTCAGCCTGCTGCTTGGCTCTGGTTACCTCATGTGGCGCTTTCTAGGAGTCCCCTCCCCCGCTGCCACCGTCGAGCTGGTCATCATGACCGGCATTGCCTGCGTGCTCGGAATCCACCTCGTGATGGCGATTGGCGGCGCCGATATGCCGGTGGTGGTGTCGATGCTGAACAGCTACTCGGGATGGGCGGCGGCGGCGGCAGGCTTCATGCTGTCGAACGACCTCCTCATCATCACCGGCGCGCTGGTTGGCTCGTCGGGTGCCATCCTGAGCTACATCATGTGTCGGGCGATGAATCGCTCGATTTGGAACGTCATCTTTGGCGGCTTCGGAGCCGATGAGGGTGCCGCACCAGCCAAGCCCAAAGAAGGCGCCACCGAGCAGCGCGAAGTGCAGTCGGTCAACGGCGAAGCCACTGCCGAGCTGATGAGAGAAGCCAAGAGCGTCATCATCATCCCCGGTTACGGAATGGCCGTCGCGCAGGCCCAGTACCCGCTCTACGAGATCGCGAAGCTTTTGCGAGAGCGCGGCGCGAATGTTCGCTTTGCGATTCACCCCGTCGCAGGTCGACTCCCCGGTCACATGAACGTGCTGCTCGCCGAGGCCAAAGTCCCCTACGACATCGTCCTCGAAATGGACGAGATCAACCACGAGTTCCCCGACACCGACCTCGCGCTGGTGATCGGCGCCAATGACATCGTGAATCCCTCGGCACTCGACGACACTTCCAGTCCGATCTACGGCATGCCAGTGCTCGAGGTCTGGAAGGCCAAGACCGCGGTGGTGATGAAGCGCAGCATGGCCTCAGGCTACGCCGGCATCGAGAATCCGCTGTTTTTCCGCGACAACACCCGCATGCTGTTCGGCGACGCCAAGAAGCAAGTCGACGCCATCCTGACTGCTCTGCGCGAAAACAAGTAACAACCGCCCAAATCCCTGTGGTCGGGCCTTTTTCTGCTCAATCTGATTGGTGTACCGTAGTACTCAATCAGGCTGGGATAGTCCTGGCCCGAGTGAACAAGGAGCTTGGCAATGCGCATTGCAGGTCTTGGCAAAAGTCCGCTGCCGTTCGATATGTTCGCGCTGTCTGCCGACGCTGATACGGCGCGTCGACAGGACAAGCTGACCAGCATCTACCATCGCGGGCAAGCGCTGGTCTGGGACGGGCAAGCAGTCCTCGCGGAGCTTCTGCACAAGCACGGCGGCATCAAGCTGGGAGCCGAGCAGCGCAACGCCGTCGGTCACATCATGCAGGTGTTGATGTGGGGAGAGCTGGCGGCGTGGAAGATTGCCAGTCAGCTCGCCGATTCCTTGGTGCCGCTTGGGCCGAAGCTGGCCGCAACCTCGCAAGCACACGACGAAGCGCGCCACTTTTACGTCGTCCACGATTACTTGAAGGCCCTCGACTTTGTGCCGCAGCCACTCGACCGACGGACCCGGCTGCTCCTCGATGGTGTGCTCCTCACCGACAATCCACTGCACAAGGTGATGGGCATGCAGCTGATGATTGAGGCGCTCGCGCTGACGATCTTCCAAGCGATTCGCGAGTCGCAGGCCGAGCCGGTCCTCTGTGAGCTGCTGCGCTATTTTGAAAAGGACGAAGCCCGCCACGTCGGGCTCGGAGTGCAGTATCTACCGACGGAGCTTAGGAATCTGTCGCGCTGGAAAGAGCGACGCATGATTGCCTTCCAGGTGCAGCTGCTCGCCTCCGCGCTGTTTGAGCTGAAGGCGCTGGAGCCGCACATGCGCCTGCTCGGCATCGATCCTCGGCAGGTCTATCTGCTCGGGGCAGCCAAGCAAGCGCTGGTGTTTGAGATGCTGTGGAAGGAACAGGGCGATGCCGATCCCGCCGAGGAGTCGCTGGCCTCACGGCTGCTTATGGCCAGTGGTGAGCTACTGTTCCCCGAACCGAAACCGGATGAGAGCACTCTGCGTCGCTACTTCCACTCTGCCAAGCTGGCGTTGCAGACCCTCCGACGCGGCATGCCGGAAAATGTTCCGGCCTCCTCGATCGATCCCGACGGTGAAGCCCAGCTCCCCACCGCCGCAGTCTGGCGCAATTAAGGAACGATTCAAAGACAGGAATCCGCTTGGCCGTCTACCGCGGAGACAGAGTGCGCCTGAGCGACGAGCTTGGTGCTTTTGTTGCGACGACCTTTGCGATCGAGGGAATCGATCCAGCTAGTCGTGGCTTCATGCACCGCGTGCTGGATCGCTTCCTGTTGCAGACTCTGGAGGAGCAGAGTCGCAAACTGACTGTCTGCAGTGGCAGAACCGATCACGGTCGCGCCTCCCGATACCATTCCCACCACCCGTCGCCCCGGCAGCGCTGAGATGATAAGCGAGACATCGGCGCTGACTTCGAGATCACCCTGCGAATTGTAATGACGGGTCAGCTGCGTGACGCTGCCATCAATGCTGTATCCGGTGCCAATCAGACTGGCATTGCGCGATTCCTCAAACACCCGCAGCAGCGGTGAGCTACGAAGCTCCTTGAGGATCGCGCTGCGCAGAACGGCAGACAGATCAGCGATCACGGTCGACTTCACTTTGGCGCCGCAGCTACCAATCACCGCCGAGATGCGCGGTCGATCATCCTCTGCCCGTGCGAACGGAGTCTGTAACGCAATCCCTCTGCCCATACCGTCCGATCCACAGGATTCGTAGGTCACGCCAAGCAGCACGCTGAGCGCCGCTCCCCATCGTACAAGGCCGTCGCGGATGAAGGCTCCGGAGCGATTCCTATTCGATAGCTGAGTACGCATCAGATCGGATCGCATGCGACCCCCCTTAACGCTCGGCAGTGAGTCGATTCCTATTGTCCGTCGGTAGCTGGTTCGGACTCACCTCGACACTGTTTCCCGTCGAAGATCGCCTCCCCCAAGGCATACTCCCAATCTATCATTAAGGAGTCCTTCTCTGATCCAACAAATTCTACAATTTTTGCAATTCCTGTAAAAACTACTCTTGCCGGAAAAGACTCCCGAGCGCGCACAGAGTCCCCGTACCAATTGGTACAGTGGCCTGAAATGCAGCGACAGCGACGGTGAAATTCCTGAAAGACTTTGCCCTGCCCTGCCTGCTACCATTTGCGCAGACTGCCGCAGATCACACCGTCTGTCGGTTGAAGGAAAAAAAGGTCTTCGATGACGCTCTTTGAGAAGAAGCAGGCCATCTTGTTTCGTCTGTACGACGTCGACCAGAGCGGCTTTATCTCGCAGGATGACTTTTTGCATCTGGCCGATCGCGTGGCGAAGACCCAAGGCCAGACCGGGAGTCCACGCCATGCGCAGCTCCGCGCGGCGCTCGGTGCGCTGTGGGGATATCATGCTGGGCTCGACAAGGATGGTGATGGCAGGATCACCAGCGACGAGTGGGTCACGGGCCGACTCGCACTGGGTGAGGGACTCAAGCGCATCTATCAAGGAATCAGTCTGTTCGGCAACGCGCTGTTTGATGCCTTCGACAAGGACGGAATCCAGGGGCTGTCGGTCGCTGAGTACAAGTCGTTCCTGATCAGCTTCGGATTCAGTCCAGACAACGCCGACCAGAACTTCCGCCAGCTCGATCAAGATGGCAACGGTCTGATCAGCCGCAAAGAGTTCATGGATCTACTTCTCCAGTTCCACTACAGCAACGAAGAGAGTGCGGTCGGAAACCTCCTGTTTGGTCCGCTCGATCTGTAACGTCTTCTCTCCTTCTTTCAGAACTCCTCCTTTGCGGCATTACTTCCGTGCTGACATTTCCCGTCGAACGAGGTAGGAATTGCGCAGATTCGGAGCCCGCATGTCGTTAACCCATCTTCAACGGCTCGAAGCAGAGAGCATCCACATTCTCCGTGAGGTTGTTGCGGAGTGTGAGAACCCAGTGATGATGTACTCCATTGGCAAGGACAGCTCGGTGATGCTGCACCTCGCCAAGAAGGCGTTCTATCCAAGCAGGCCGCCGTTTCCGCTCCTCCATGTGGATACGACGTGGAAGTTCCGCGAAATGATCTCCTTCCGCGATCGCAGAGCCCAGGAGGAGGGTCTCAATCTCCTGGTCTACATTCATCAGGAAGGACTCCGCGCCGGGATTGGTCCATTTTCGCATGGCTCGTCGGTGCATACCGATGTGATGAAGACCCAAGCGCTCAAGGCCGCTCTCGATTTGTACCGCTTCGATGCAGCGATTGGCGGAGCCCGCCGCGATGAAGAAAAGTCGCGCGCCAAGGAACGGATCTTTTCCTTCCGCTCGACTGATCATCGCTGGGACCCCAAGAATCAGCGTCCAGAGCTGTGGCGGCTTTACAACACCCGCAAGCGCAAAGGAGAGAGCATTCGGGTCTTTCCGCTGTCGAACTGGACCGAGCTGGATGTCTGGCAGTACATCTATCGCGAACAGATTCCGATCGTGCCGCTGTATTTCGCAGCAGAACGTCCGGTGGTCGAGCGCCATGGCATGCTGCTGATGGTCGACGATGAGCGACTGCCACTGCGACCGGGGGAAGTGCCGATGCGCAAGAAAGTCCGCTTCCGGACGCTCGGCTGTTATCCACTGACCGGCGCGATTGAGAGTGAGGCCGATACCCTGCCGGCGATCATTCAGGAGATGCTGCTGACGACTACTTCGGAGCGTCAAGGTCGCGCCATCGATCACGATCAGGCCGCGTCGATGGAGAAAAAGAAACAGGAGGGATACTTCTAATGTCTCACAAGTCCGAGCTGATCGCGGAAGACATTGAGCAGTACCTCACCGCCCATGAAAACAAGAGTCTGCTGCGCTTCATGACCTGCGGCAGCGTCGACGATGGCAAAAGTACGCTGATTGGTCGGCTGCTCTATGAATCCAAGCTGGTGTTCGCGGATCATCTGGCGGCGATTGAGACAGAGTCGCGGCGCCGCAATCCGCAGACTGGTGAGCTGGACCTCTCTCTGCTGGTGGATGGACTGGCGGCAGAGCGCGAGCAGGGCATCACGATTGATGTCGCTTATCGATTCTTTTCGACCGAACGGCGTAAGTTTATCGTCGCTGATACGCCCGGACATGAGCAATACACCCGCAATATGGTGACTGCGGCCTCGAACTCCGAGCTGGCGATTCTGCTCATTGATGCGCGCAAGGGAGTCCTCACCCAGACCCGCCGCCACAGCTATCTGGTGTCACTGCTGGGAATCCGTAACGTAGTCCTGGCCGTCAACAAGATGGACGCGGTGGGATTCGATGCGGCGGTGTTTGCAGCGATCGTGAAAGACTATGAAGCGTTCGCGCAGCAGATTGGTCTGCGCGACGTGCTGGCGATTCCGATCTCCGCGCTCAAGGGCGACAACGTGACCGAGCGGAGCGCGAAGACTCCGTACTATCTGGGTCCCTGTCTCATGGAATGTCTCGAGACCGTGGAAGTTCAGGAGGCGCTGTCGCAGCTGCCATTCCGGATGCCCGTGCAGTGGGTGAACAGGCCGCATCAGGACTTTCGCGGCCTTTCTGGAATGATAGCCAGCGGGACGATCTCAGGAGGTGCCCCAGTCCGAATCCTACCGTCGGGAATTACCGGTCAAGTGCGGAGCATCGTGACCCAAGACGGCGAGCTGGCCGAGGCGGTCAGTGGTCAGTCGGTCACGATTCAGCTAACACAGGAAATCGACGTAAGCCGTGGCGATATGCTGGTGGCCGCAACTGCCCCGGCGACTGTTGCGGATCAAGTGCAAGCGACGATCATCTGGATGACTGAGGAGCCTCTCCTTCCCAGTCGTCCATACCTGCTCAAGCTTGGTACGCAGGTGGTGACAGCCAGCGTGACTTCGCTGCGTCACAAAGTAAACGTCAACACGCTGGAGCATGTCTCTGCGCGGACGCTTGGACTCAATGAGATTGCAGTCTGTAACCTGAGCATCGATCGCCCCCTTACGTTCGATCCGTATCAGGAGAATCGCGAGACCGGTGGCTTCATTCTGATCGATCGAATAAGCAACAACACCGTCGGTGCAGGACTCATTCACTTTGCGCTGCGCCGCTCTTACAACATCCACTGGCAAGCGCTCTCTGTGAACAAGGAGTCGCGGGCAACTCAGAAGGGACAGAGGCCGCGCGCGCTGTGGTTTACGGGTCTGTCGGGAGCCGGCAAGTCGACCATCGCCAACTTGGTGGAGAAGCGACTGTACGCGCTCGGTCAGCACACCTATCTGCTCGATGGCGACAACGTCCGGCACGGACTCAACAAAGACCTTGGCTTCACCGATGCAGATCGCGTGGAAAACATCCGACGGGTCGCGGAGGTCGCGCGCCTGATGGTGGATGCCGGGCTGATTGTGCTGGTGGCGTTTATCTCGCCGTTCCGTTCCGAGCGGGCACTGGCGCGGAGTCTGTTTTCCGCAGGAGAGTTTCTCGAAATCTTCGTAGACACGCCGGTTGCGGAAGCAGAGAAGCGCGATCCGAAGGGCCTGTACAAAAAGGCGCGCGCCAAGCAGATCAAGAACTTCACCGGCATCGACTCTCCTTATGAAGCGCCGGAGAGTCCAGAGCTGCGGATTGACACCACGCAGCACTCTGCGGAGGAGGCCGCGCAGCAGATTGTCGAGCTGCTGCTACAGGATGATCGCCCGTCGACCAGCGCTACCTAACCCCTCTGTCCAGGAACTCCCGTCACATGCTTTCACACGAGCTACACAGTGCCATCGAGATCGCCAAGGAGGCTGGACAGATCCTGCTCGCGATCTATGCAACCAACTTTGGCGTCGACTTCAAAGGACAGGGCAAGAGTGATCCAGTCACAGAGGCCGACCGGCGGGTCAATGCCCTGATCGTGTCACGGCTGCGCGCGCTGTTTCCCGACGATGGAATTGTAGCCGAAGAGAGTGAAGCTCACGGAACGGCGCTGCTCAAGAGCCGCATCTGGTATGTCGATCCGCTCGATGGAACCAAGGAGTTCATCGCCAAAAACGGCGAGTTCTCGGTGATGATCGGACTGTCGATCCATGGGAGTGCGCAGCTTGGTGTTGTGCTTCAACCGAGCACCGACAACCTGTACTATGGCGTGGTCGGAGAGGGTGCCAAGCTGCTGCATGCCGGACAAACACGGACTCTGCATGTGAGCACCGTTGCCGATCCCAGGGAGCTGCGGCTCCTGGTCTCACGTTCCCACAGGCCAAAGAGCACCGACGAGCTAACCTGCCGGCTGGGAATTACCAAAGAGACAGCGAGTGGCTCGGTAGGCGTCAAGATTGGCCAGCTGGCGCAGCAGAATGCCGATCTGTACGTGCATGTCTCGGACAAGTCGAGCGCCTGGGATACCTGTGGTCCGGAAGCGATTCTGCGGGCAGCGGGCGGACGATTCACCGACTTGGCCGGGCGACCCTTTGTCTACGGTGGCAGCGATCTGAAGACCCGTCACGGAATCCTCGCGTGCAACAGCGCCGCGTTCGAAAAGGTGCTTCCCATCGTCAGAGAGCTAGGGTCGCGCGAGGGTCTGCTGCCCTGAATCACTCCTTGGGATCACGGGAAAGGGAATCGCGATCTCACGGTCCGCTGCTGGGAGTGGCGGGAGTAGGATTCGGAGTAGGAATCGGGTTGGGAGTGCTGGGCGCAGGCTCGACGTACAGGAAGTTGCGATAGTAGCGATCGATCGGCTTGCTCACATTCTCGAGGACAAACTGCCCAGATCCTACCGGATAGGGATCGTTTATCACCAGAAACTGCTGGTTAAACTTCACCTGTCCGCTGCGCCGATCGACATAGCGATACTCTCTCCAGCCGCGCAGAACGCGCGCATGACGCGGAATCGCACTCTTGGCGGGGAGACTCCGATTCACAATCGAGACCGCTTCCGAAAACGCGGGGGTCTCGTCGAGCGTCGCAGTCCATCTGCCACCCGTCAGCCGCTTGTAGCCCGCAATCATCCCTGCGTTGAACGTTCCCTGCGGTCCGGTCTCCATGGCCTGCGCAATCTCAGTCTGGGTAAAGCCACCAAAGCCGAGGTACTCTAAGATCATTTGCGCCGTCGCCACCGCGCAGTAGGAAGGAGTCTCCTGACCCATCAAGGGAATCGGTAGGAGGCTTCCGGAAATGATGGGCTGCTGCACCAGAGGCAACATGCCTCTCTCCAGTCCTTTATAAATCGGTACCGACGGTTGCAGAGGACTCCCATGGACGGGCGCGAGCAGCGATGAAGCTGTCGGTGCAAGGACGGAAACACTCCCCCGATCTATGTGCGATGCCACGGTGGTTTCATAGAGCGCGATTCCCCGCCCCCAGTCTTTGGCGATATCGCTGTCATCCCCAGACTCCGGGAGGCGTGCGGCATAGGAATAGAAGGGGAGTCCTTCGGGTTCGTCGCCCAGCAGTCCAGACTCGGCTGCCGTGAAGTTTCCCGCCCAGCAGCTCACCAAGAAACAAGAGTGGGCATCGTAGACCACTGTCAGACTCGCGTCCGCAGTTCGAACCGAAACCAGAACACCGATTCCAGGATAGCCGTAGCAGACAAAAACTGGCTCACCCAGCGTTGCTCCAGGATGGTCCTCAGCAGCCTTGCGCAGGACCGCAGTCTTGGCGGCAGTCGGCTCGAACAGGCGCTTGCCAATCAGAATGGCATCGAGCATCGTAAGCTCCGTACCGCGCGCCGAGCTGCGAACCACACCGACGGAATGACCGCTACCCGTGGTGATTTCAAAGTCGAGAAAGAGAGGCTGTCCGGTCAGATCGAAAATCTGAAGCGGTTCACTCTGTGACAGACCGCTGTCCGACAAGTCCACGCCAGAAGCGAGCGCCACGTCCCCCGCAAAGCTCCGGTAATAAAAGTCGAGCAGAGTTCTCTGTTCATCGATGCTAAGACTCATGCTCTCCTCCTCACAAGCTGCGCGACGGGGACATCGGGACGCATGGCTGGGGCGTGTGAAGTCTGCTCCCGCTGCGGACTCCTGCTGCGCGACTCCCAAGTCGGCAGACTCAGGTATTCTTCGTCGACAAAGACCGTAGGTGGACGCACCTGCTCTGGGTGCTGGCCCAGATAATCGAGCAGGATCATCTCTCTGGCGTTGTAACGAATCTCACGGCAGGCAAACTCCGAAGGGGAACCATCGATATGACGCTGCGGACAGCCGCCAAAACAGATCGGAAGGACCTCACAGTGCTGACAAGGTGCAGAGCGCGTCGGATCAAAACGAAGCCAGCGCATGTTCGCATCACTTGCCAGATTGAGTGGCTCGCTGATATGACCGACCCGTCGATCCTGTTCGCCCACTTCAATCCAGCAGCGCTGCAAGCTGCCATCTGGCTCGACGACCAGCGTGTGGGTACTGACCGACTGACACTGCGCGAGCCATGGTCCTTCCAGACTCCGCCTGCGCCAAAAACCAAGCTGTAGCGCGTGCTCCGTCAGGGCGATCTCGATCTCTGCAAACTCGCGAATGGTCGAGATCTCGACTGCTTCCTTTTCCTGAATGTCGCGACAGCCTTTCCCAAACGGATGAATCGGCGCGAAGTAGACGCGCAGTCCGGTCTGCGGCATGCCTGCTTCCGCGAGCTGCGTGAGGAGTCGATGACACTCTGCCGGATTGCGGAGATCCACATTCATTCGCAGCACCATCGGCAAGCGCGGTGCGGCGTAGAGCAGATGTTCCCAGATGGTCTGAAACGTCGGCTTGCCGCCGCGGGTCGGACGCTTTTCATCGTGTCCTGCGGCACTCCCATCGAGCGTAATCTGGATTCCGCTAAAGTGTCCATAGCCCGCCAGTTTTTCGACGGTATCAGGAGTGAGCAGAGAGCCATTGGTTACCATGAAGGCGCTGTACTTGGTGCCCTCCTTGCGGCTCACTTCCAGAAAGGACTCGGTGAGTCGATACAGCGTCTCTTTGCAGAGCAGCGGCTCGCCTCCGTACCACGTGACATTGAACTGACGACGCCCTGGTAGGTAGGTCTGAACGTAGCTCAAAATCGCGGCCTCTGTCTCTACTGTCATCCGTCCTGGATGGCGCTCTTCGTAGCAGTAGACACAGGCAAAGTTGCAGTCGATGGTCGGCGCAATCGTCAGTCCGAGTACGCGATCACTGAAGCGATTCTGATCGTACTTGCGGCTCATAAACTGCGACTCGGACAGCGACTCCTCGATCACCATCTTTTGTTCGCGCAGACGGAAAAGCAGCGACTCCGGCATCGTGGACAGAGCACGGGCTCCACTTCGCACGGACTGAAACAGACTCGCCTCTTCCCCATCCAGCTCTGCAAAAGTCCGCCACAGATAGTTCGCAAGAAACGTCTGTCCAGACGACAGCCGAAACGAATGCACAAACGCAGACAACTTCAGCGGCTCAGTGTTCACAAGCGTTCCCTTCGGTCTCTCAGGGCTGGCGTTGATGGGTTTGGGGACTGGGCGGTGGGTCGGGTTTGGTCGTAGGCGCGGCAGAGTGACTCACACTGCGCACAGAGATCGGTGTAGCTCGATAGGA